>Ga0134095_1000115_pt1 | contig 92153 bp, 77 predicted proteins | sample 6_2taG_FD_94449 | JGI IMG/M metagenome (GOLD analysis project Ga0134095, IMG submission 94449) | Switchgrass degrading microbial communities from high solid loading bioreactors in New Hampshire, USA - 6_20_20_110_A2 metaG | ecosystem: Engineered > Bioreactor > Semi-continuous > Anaerobic >... | reverse complement strand
TACAATCTACCCACTAATAGTCCAACACAGATACTAATTAGATCTTATGGCCGGTTAAGGAGTTTGGTTGGATAACAACAGGAGGTTGTCAAGCAAAAACTCCACAACAATTTGACACCGTCCCTCGGCGCCGATATTGTTGACAATATGTTTTTCAAGGTGCTATCATTAATGTACGTGATATAAATTCCAGATATATGCAGTGATAAGTCTGAATCGCAAATATGTGTGCTTATATTTTCTTCTATGTTGTTACCAATCCTTCCGATGCATTCCATGATGAGCACAGGCGTTGATGAGAAGGGAAGAACCAGTATGTTTAAGGTTTTTCTTGTCGAGGATGAAACAGTGGTTCGCGAAGGCATACGTAAAAACGTTCTGTGGGAACAGTACGGTTTTCATTATGCCGGCGACGCTTCGGACGGTGAACTCGCGCTGCCGATGATTCGCGAAATACAACCCGATCTTCTTATCACCGATATCAAAATGCCGTTTATGGACGGACTGTCGTTAATTAAAATAGTTCGTAAAGAGCTTCCCAGGACGAAAATTGTCATAATCAGCGGTTATGACGATTTTTCATATGCGCAGCAGGCTATTCACCTGGGCGTGGAGCAGTATCTGCTTAAGCCGATCATTAAGGAAAAACTCGTGGAAATGCTCAATGAAATGCGGGAGAAAATGCAGGAAGAGCGTTATCAGCAGCAGTACATAGAAAATTTTAAACGGGAAGCCCAGGAATATGAGAATTTTTCAAGAAGAAGATTTTTTGAGCAGATTGTTACCGGCGGCCTGAGTGTCCCGGAAATCTGTGAAACTGCAAAGAATTTGAATATTGATATAATCGCTCCGTTCTATAATATTGTTCTTTTTTCTCTTAGCAGCGCCGAATACGATGGCAGTGTACCTGAAAGCTATACCGAAAATCTCGCTGCGGTACAGAATAATGTTACGAAGTATTTCGTCGATCATCCCGAGCTTATTTTTTTCAGGTGGAATATAACAACATATGCTGTTTTGGTGAAAGGGCCGGAAAGCGATATCGGGCGCAACACGGCCAATTGCATTGAAAATATTAAAAACCGCTGCGCGATGGCAGGTCACGATGTAAGCTGGTATATCGCATGCGGTACTCCCGTATCAAGGCTCGGTGCCATTCCAAACTGTTTTGATGAGGCCAGCCGTATATTGTCTTACCGATATTTATGCCCGGATGAGCATATTCTTTCGGAAGCAAGCATAATGAAACTTACGGAAAACAGCCGCTCACGACTGGACGCGGGCAGCAAGGAAATTGATCCGGAACATATCAGGAAGTTCTTAAGCAGCGGAACCGAAAAAGAAACCGATAACTTCATAGATCAGATACTTCATAACATCGGTGAGGAATTTGCTTCACTGCCGATATTCTGCAGGTACTTCACAATGGCTGTTTTCTTTGCGGCTGTAAAATATCTGGATTCGATAGGCTGCAGCTTTGACAGCTTATGGTTACCCGAATACCGGCCTGATGACAGCGTATCAACAATTGACGAAGCAAGGCGGTACGTACTTCGGGTAATTAAGCGGACAATCGAGATGCGCGACCTTGAAAGCATAAAACAGCAGCGCGATATTTTAAGGCACGCTATCGGTTTCATTGACAGGAATTTTGCGGATGCGTCCATTTCACTTGACAGGGTCGCGAAAGAAGTGAATATAAGCCCGAACTACCTGTCGGCGATATTCAGCCAGGAAGTCGGGCAAACCCTGATAGAATATCTCACCGTGAAACGAATCAATGAAGCAAAACGCTTGCTTCGTCATACGGACAAGCTGCTGTCCGAAATTGCGTCGGAAGTCGGATATAAGGATTCGCGCTACTTCAGTTTTGTGTTTAAAAAAATTACGGGCTGCACACCGAGCGAATATCGAAAAGGAGCAAAACAGTGAGCATTGTATACCGTCATAAAGATGAAAAAATAAAAATGCAAGGCAGGCTCTGGAATATGCTTCTGTTGGTATCGCTGCCGCTGATGATTGTCATTATTGTGCTTGCGTCGGTCGGTATTGTGTATGCATTCCGGTATAACGCAATACTTAGTAATGTCACAACGGCCTCGGAGTTCAATCAGAATTTCAAAGATGATGTGGATTTGAAAATGTACTTTTATGTGATTGACAGCCAGGATTCGGAAGGCTTGCCGATCAAAGAAGTGCAGTCTGCGAAGGAGATTGCGCAGAAGCTGTACCATTCCACGACTCAAAAAAACAGTATCCGTGCAATCAGCAGCGTGCTGAACCTGTGCAGCAATCTTGAGCAAAAGATGCAGAGAATCGCCGAAACAAAAGAATACGACTCGCGCGTCGACCAGTTGGAGAAAGATATCTATATTACGACCGATTTGATCCAGAGCTACATGTACACTTACCTGTATTACGAAGCGGCGCACCTGAACAGTCTGCAGTCGGATATGGTCGCGAATATGATTGTCCTGATGGTTATCGCGATATTCTTTTCAATCGTGCTGCTATGTTTGCTCCTGGCAAGTTCTAAAAAATTAAGCCGCAAGATTGTTGATCCGATAGACATGATCTGCGAGCGACTGGAAGCGATCGGTAAGGGGAGTTTGGCAGTTCGTGAGCCTATCCAGGCAGACGTCGAGGAAATACAGATACTTTCCAACGGCATTGAGGATATGGTGGAGCGGCTTATAAAACTTATTGAAAAAAATGCCGAGCAGGAAAAGCAGCGCAGACGCACCGAATTCGCGTTGATGCAGGCGCAGATTAATCCGCATTTCCTTTATAATACCTTGGACACCCTTGTATGGCTTATTGAGTCCGGGGAAATCAGCGAAGCGGTAAAAATGGTCGCAAGCCTGTCAAACTATTTCCGCTTATCGTTAAGCCGCGGGAAAAATGTAATTACTATTGAAGAGGAAGAGCAGCACATCCGCAGCTATCTTGAAATCCAGCAGATGCGCTACCGTGATTTAATGGATTACGAAATAAACATCCCGGAAGAGCTGAAAAAGTATATCCTGCCGAAGCTTACACTTCAGCCGGTCGTGGAAAACGCGTTATATCACGGCATAAAAAATACGCGGCGGAAAGGTTTTATCCGTCTGACCGGCAGAATCGAGAACGAACGTATTATTCTCGAAGTAATTGATGACGGGCTTGGCATGTCCGACGAACGCCTTGAAGAGGTCCGGGCTTCCCTCACCGATAACAAGAGGGAAGGCTTTGGATTGAGAACGGTGCACCAGAGGATACAGATACTGTTCGGCGCGGAATACGGCTTATCACTGGAAAGCAAACCGGATGCCGGAACAAAGGTTATTGTTACCATTCCGATGAAGACAAGCGACAAGGAGATGTCAATATGAGAAAGCTTTTTGCTGCGTTTTTATGCATTATCATGTTGTTCCTGGGCGGCTGCACTAAAGAGGAGCAGTCCGTGTCGGGAACTCCCGAAGATAATTTGATTGTGGTTGGGTTTTCGCAGGTAGGGGCCGAGTCGGAGTGGCGCGTGGCCAACACCGAGAGCATGAAGTCCGCACTGTCCGAAGAAAACAGATACATGCTGATTTTTGATAATGCAAGACAGGAGCAGGAAAACCAGATCCGGGCTATCCGGATGTTTATACAGCAGGGTGTGGACTATATCGTATTTTCTCCGAATGTTGAGACCGGATGGAATTCCATTCTGCTCGAAGCTAAGGAAGCCGATATACCGGTCATCGTGATCGACAGGTATATAGAACAACAGGATAGGGATTTGTTCACGGCTTTTATCGGTGCTGATTTTTATAAGGAAGGCGAGATAGCGGCTAACTGGCTTGCGGACTTTCTTAAAAAGCGGGGCAGAAGTGAAGAACCGATAAGAATAGTCCATATTCAGGGTACGATAGGTTCCTCCGCGCAGATAGGCAGGACTGCCGCTCTTGAGGAAGCGGTCAGGCGGCATCCGAACTGGGAAATCGTGGCGCAGGAGTGCGGGGATTTTACGAGAGCCAAGTCATATGAAGTCATGAGCTCTATTTTAAAGCAGACAAAAGATATAGACGTTGTTTACTGTGAAAACGACGGTGAGGCGCTCGGTGCGATCGATGCGATGGAGGAAGCGGGACTGCAGTGCGACCCTTACAGCGGCGTAATTGTAATATCGTTTGACGCAACGAGGCTTGGGCTTGAGTATACTTTAGCGAGGAAAATAGCATTGAATGTGGAATGCAATCCGCTGCAGGGGCCGTATGTGGATGAAACTATAAAGAAGCTCGAGCGCGGAGAACCGATAGAGCGGATTAGATACATAGATGAGACTTATTTTGACTTTACGAGTATCACCCGGGAAATAATCGACAGCAGGAAATACTGAGGTTGGTTTTTTTACTGTAAATGTTTGAAATATTACGAAACACTGATAAAGATAACTGGAATAAGATAGAAAATAAGGAATACAAAAGAATATTAAGAAGTTAATTGTTAGTTTTTTAAATGAATTTGTTTAAAATTTTATGCACTTCATACGGAAAACTTGTTTTTTTTATCCAATAGTTATACGATCTGCACAAAAGAAAAAAGAAAGGGGAAAGAAAAATGAAAAAATTTCTAGCTTTAATCCTGGTCGCCGTGTTAGCACTGGGACTGGCAGCATGCACGGCAGCACCTTCAACTCCGGCGCAAACACCATCCGATACAACATCGAAAACACCTGCGGACACTTCCGGTGGTCTCATCAAAGTCGGCATAGTTAACAACCCGCCTTCCGAGTCCGGATACCGCGCCGCAAACGTGGCAGACTTTGAAAGGGTATTCAACGAAGCAAACGGATACAAAGTATCGACATTCTACAGCCTGAAGAATGATGAGCAGCTGAATGCGGCACAGCAGTTCATCACCGACGGCGTGGACTACCTCCTCATCTCGGCGGCTGCAACGGACGGGTGGACGAATGTTCTTCAAAACGCAAAGAATGCGGGCGTTAAAGTATTCCTTTTTGACCGCATGATGAACGTTGATCAAAGCCTGTTTGAAGCTGCTGTCATATCTGACATGAAAGCGCAGGGCAAGATGGCTGTCCAGTGGCTGTTGGATCAGAAACTTCCTGAATATAATGTTGTACATATTCAGGGCGCAATGGGCAGCGATGCTCAGATCGGACGTACGGAACCTTTGAACGAGCAATTTGAGAAAGGCACGATGAAATGCGTCGTTCAGCAGACCGCTACATGGGACGAAGCTACTGCAAAGCAGATTGTGGAATCAGTTATAAATTCGGGAGAAAAGTTTAACGTTATATACGCTGAAAACGACGGTATGGCCAGGGGTGCGGTTGCGGCGCTCGATGAAGCCGGTATCACGCACGGTAAAAACGGAGACGTCGTAATTATAGGCTTTGACTTCAATAAGTGGGCTCTCAGGGAAGTGCTCGCTGGCAACTGGAACCTGGACGTACAGTGCAGCCCGTTCCAGGCTGAAAGGATTCACCAGATGATACAGGATCTTGAAGCCGGAAAGACGCTTTCTGAAAAGATCGTTATCAACGAAGAAAGATACTTTGATGCGGCGACTATTACGGAAGCAGACATAGACAAATACGGTATCGGCGATTAATAACAGATATTGCTTCACCTGTAAATAAAAAGATATAATAAGTTTGTGCGATGCCAAGTATGCGGTGATATCCGCATACTTGCATCGCTGTTTATTAAAAACTTCCAATACCTTTAAGGATGGTCACGATGATGCAGAACGACATCGTTTTATCAATGAGAAATATATGCAAATCTTTCCCGGGTGTTCGCGCTTTGCAGAATGTGGATTTTACGCTCAGAAAAGGAGAGATTCATGCTCTGATGGGCGAAAACGGAGCAGGAAAGTCCACATTGATCAAGGTTTTGACAGGAGTATACCCGAAGGATTCAGGTCAGATATTTTTGGATATAAACGGCGGATTAAAAGAGATTAATGTAAAATCGCCTCACGAGGCTCAAAGTCTGGGCATAAGCACGGTTTACCAGGAGATAACGCTCTGTCCCAACCTTACGGTTGCAGAGAATATGTTCATAGGGCGAGGCAATTACCGCTTCGTAAGCTGGCGCTCAATGAAAAAGAAGACGGCAGAGATACTTAAAAAACTGAATATCCCTGCAAGGGCCGCTCAGCAGCTTGGCACCTGTTCGATAGCCGTACAGCAGATGGTGGCCATTGCCCGTGCCGTAGATATGGAATGTAAAGTGCTTATCTTCGACGAGCCTACTTCCTCGCTCGATGAACAGGAGGTTGAGAAACTTTTCTCGCTGATGCGCGAACTGAAGTCGCGCGGCGTAAGCATAATTTTTATTACACACTTTCTTGACCAGATGTATGAGATAAGCGACAGGGTAACCGTCCTGCGCAACGGTGAACTGGTAGGGGAGTATGAAGTAAAGGATTTGCCTCGCGTACAGCTTATTTCAAAAATGATGGGCAAAGACCTTGATGATGTTTCAACGCTGCAGAAGCGAAAACTGCCCGATGAAAAAACGGATGTCCTGCCGGTTTACGAGGCCGTTGGATTATCAAGCACAAGCTGTCCGAATGCGTTTGATTTTAAAATCTCAAAAGGAGAAGTTAACGGGTTTACCGGGCTGCTCGGCTCCGGCCGGAGCGAGAGTGTGCGTGCTATTTTTGCTGCCGATAGAATTACAGGCGGGAAAATAAAGATAAACGGAAAAGACGTTAAAATTAAAAAACCCAAAGACGCGATGAAACGTGGCATCGGATATCTGCCTGAAGACAGGAAGCGCGACGGCATTGTAGAGGATTTATCCGTGCGAGAAAATATTATACTCGCGCTGCAGGTAATGAAAGGTTTTTTCAGGCCGTTTTCAAGGGCTGAAGCCGAAGCTTTCGCGGATGAGTACATAAAATTACTTGGAATAAAAACCGCTTCAATGGATACACCGATAAAATCGCTGTCGGGCGGGAATCAGCAGAAAGCGATATTAGCGCGCTGGCTGCTTACAAATCCGCAGTATCTTATCCTTGATGAACCGACGCGAGGCATTGATGTAGGAACAAAAGTCGAAATACAAAAACTTATACTGAAGCTTGCCGAAGAAGGCGTCAGTGTTACATTCATTTCATCCGAAATAGAGGAAATGCTTCGCACCTGCTCGCGCCTTATTGTTATGCGCGATCGTAAGGCAGTCGGTGAATTGAAAGGCGATGATATGACGCAGGACAACATTATGCATATGATAGCGGGGGAGGCGGTGCAAAATGCGTGATGTTTTAAAGAAATTCGCACGGTCCCAGTTGGTTATACCGTTGTTTTCACTTCTGCTGATCGTAATTTTCAACTTGATCAGGGATGTAGAATTTTTTTCGATAAACATAGTGACAAACAACCAGGGATACCGTGTTCTTTCAGGAAATCTTATCAGCATCCTGAACGGTGCGTCAGCGGTCGCTATAATGTCAATCGGCATGACACTGATAACATCGTCGTGTAAAGGACAGGACATAAGCGTTGCGGCTGTGGCCGCAATAGCCGGCAGTGTTTTCGTCAGCGTGCTTCGTTCGAATGAAATTACCATACCGGTGATCATTCTCGCGTTTTTGTCCAGTTGTCTCGTTTCCGTTCTTTTCAGCACATTTAACGGGATACTCGTTGCCGTATTCAAAATTCAGCCGATGATAGCGACTTTGATATTGTTTTCTGCAGGGCGTTCCATTGCCTATTGGATAAACGGCGGAGCAACGCCCACTATTTCAAGCCCGCTGCTGGCCAGCATCGGAGGTTTTATTCCGGGGATACCGATACCCACTCCAATCATTATCATGGTTCTATTCCTGGTATTAATTTCACTTGTTTTAAGATTTACTACCCTTGGATTATACACACAGGTGGTCGGAATAAATGAAGGAACCGCACACTTAAACGGGATAAACCCTGTTTGGGTAAAACTGATAGCGTTTATGATATCGGGAATCTGCGTTGCTACGGCAGGCAATATTACGGTATGCAGAATAGGGCTTATCAACCATGAAACCCTGCTTTTGGACGCGGAGATGGATGTCATTTTGTCGGTCGCTATTGGCGGAACCGCTCTTAGTGGCGGAAAGTTCAATTTGTATGGTTCGGTAATAGGAGCGTACATAATTCAGGCTTTGACGGTTACGCTTTACGCGATGAAGGTTCCTTCGGCGGCGGTAAAAGCCTACAAGGCGATTGTTATTATATTAATCGTTGTAATCAGTTCGCCGCTTGTTAAAGAATTTGCAGCTAATCTTATTAATAAACTGTTTAAAAAACAGGCCGGTGCGAAAATTCCAATGAAGGCTTCTTAAAAAGCAATTGTTTATATAATCATCATTGTAGCTCAATCGCCGGTTGCCCGGGATTATCCCGTTCAATTGCGCGAAAAACCGACGGAGTAATGGGGAAGATGCTATGGAAAAAAATAATGGTTTGTTGGCAGGAATATCGAAAAAGAAACGCAGGGAGCCTATATCCAACACCAACCTGCTTATGACGATTACGGTGTGCACTTTCTTCGGTATGTATTTGATTGCAATGATAGTCTGGCGCGGCGGATTTTTAAACCCGCAGCAGTTTCTCGATCTTTTCAATAACAATGCGTACCTGCTTATAATTGCGTGCGGGCTTACAATGGTTATGATATCGGGAGGAATAGATATTTCAGGCGGCGGTATAACCGCCCTTGTAACTATGGTCTGCGTTGTTTATCTTGATGATCACGGCGGCACCGTATTAGGTTCGCTGCTTATAGCGATAGGCATAGGATTAGCATTCGGGCTCGTTCATGCGGTATTGGTATCATATTTGGAAATACAGCCCTTTATTGTTACTTTGGCAGGCATGTTTTTTGCAAGAGGTATGATAACGATAGTCAGCATTGCTCCGCGCACGGCCGCCAATGAGGAGTTTCTCAGGCTAAAACAGGCACGGATTACACTGCCTGGCATAGGTTATTACGGAAAGACAGGCAATTTCATTCCCGCCCAGATTGAGCCCGGAGTAATAGCAGCTATATCAATAGTGGTAATTATAGCGGTGATTCTGAAATGGACACGGTTCGGCCGCAATCTTTACGCTGTAGGCGGAAACAGTCACAGTGCGTTAACGCTCGGCATTAACGTCAGGCGCACAAAATTCATTGCTTACGTGTTAGCCGGATTATTGTCCGGAATCAGCGGCTACGTTTATCTTCTGCATACGGGCGCAGGGGATGCCGCCAATGCCGCGCAGGCGGAAATGCAGGCAATCGCGTCGAACATTATAGGCGGAACATTATTGACGGGCGGGGTTGGAAATGTAATTGGCACGCTTTTCGGAATGCTTTCTTTAAAAACCATTACGAATATTGTTATCGCTTCGGGTCTTACTAAGCCGTATTATCAAAGCATTACAACGGGTCTTATGCTGTGCTTCTTTATTCTGCTTCAAAGCGTGATTCTGGCCATTCGTGAAAAAGGCAGCTTCAGACTTCTGCTGCCGGAATGGATGAGGTTCGGGAGGCGTAATAATGAATAGCGTTTTTCGGAAGGCGAAAGAATTCATATACAGGAATGCAAGGCCGTTGGATCTTGCGCGGTGGCAGTATCATTTTGAGAACGGGAGCAGGGAAGAGGTCTTAAACGCGTTGTCCTGTTATCAGAATAACGATGGAGGTTTCGGGCATGCCCTTGAACCTGATGCATGGAATCCGAATTCTTCACCTATCCAAACCTGGTGCGCAACCGAAATTCTTCGTGAAATTGACTTTACTGACAATTTACATCCGATAATCAGGGGAATTTTAAACTATCTCGAAAGCGGCAAAGATTTTAACGGGTATTTTTGGTACGACATTGTAAAGACAAATGACGATTATCCGCATGCGCCGTGGTGGGATACGGAAATGGGCAGAAATGCCCATGATGACTACAATCCTACGGCCTGCCTGGCGGGTTTTATAATTAAATACGCGAATAAAGGCAGCAAGCTGTATGAACTGGGATGCCGTTTGGCAAGAGAAGCCGTAAATACTTATATGAATCAGAGACTTCTCGGAAATATGGCAACAGTGCTGTGCTATATCCGCCTTATGCAGTATGTTGAGGAAGCGGGTATTACCGGTATTTTTGACATTAATGCTTTGAAAGCCAAACTGATAAAGCAGGTTGAATACAGTATTACATGGAATACCGCCGAATGGGAAACATCATACATTTGCAAGCCTTCACAATTCATCAGCGGCAAAGAAAGCATATTTTATGCTGATAATAAGGAAATTGCCGACTATGAATGCGAATTTATAATTAAAACCCAGCTTGAAGACGGCTCATGGAATATAACATGGAAATGGGCCGACTATCCGGATGAATGGGCGGTAAGCAAAAACTGGTGGAAATCGGATGTCGTAATTAAAAATCTCCTTTATTTAAGAGGTTTTAATAAAATATAAGCTTCATCCTCTATTTTATTTCTAAGGTATTTTATTTTGTGAGAACAATGCAAATTGTTTCTCCCGTATCGGAATATTCCTTTCCGGCAACATCGCCGTAAAGCTCATATGAACCGAACCCTGCCGGTTTGATTTCCGATACCAGTTTTTCCGTCGTGAAAAAATGATCCCATATGTTATAACAATTTACCGTATCTTCTGTTATAACAATTGTCTGTCTTAATTCCGTTTCATCTTCATCATCATATTGATAGACGGATTCGAGGCAAATATGCGGCTTTTCGCTCCAAAATCCGCCGTTATCGAAGTAATGCCATGAACGGCTTTCGTCATTTCTCTTAACAGGAGTAAACACATCAAATATGAACTTACCGCCCAGCTTTAATGCCTCATACACCTTTTTCAGCAGGGTAATCCTGTCTGTGATTGACAACGCCCCGTAATCGCAGTAAATCAGTGTTATAACATCAAACCGTTCCTTATAGTCGATTTTCAGGTAGTTCATATAATGATACTCGATATTGATTTTACTGCGCAATGATTGTTTTTTTGCGTAATCAATTGATCGCTTTGAAAAGTCAATTCCTGTCACCGAATAGCCCGCTTTATGGAAACGTTCCGCGTAAATGCCCGGTCCGCAGCCTAAATCAAGCAAATTTTTAAATTGCGCGGGCGGAGCGATTGCAGCTATCCAGCTTACCGATTTATCGACAAAATCGAGTTTCCGCGTTGCTGCATCCCATTCCGGGTTGAGGTGCGCTTCAAGCAATCCTTTTGATATATGCTCGTCATCCCAGAATATACCTGTACTTTGGGCATAGAGCTGCGGCTTTTTCAAATACCTGGTTAAATTATTGAACATAATTTCCTCCGGTATTAAGGGGCTTAATGGTTGATATTGTTGTTTTTATGGCTATATTATATTATATAGAATAAAACAAGAACAGGGAAAAAGAGTGAATTTTATGTTTTTTATAGGGATCTTTGGCATACAGGACAAAGATAAATATATAGGAAACTGCAGCAATATTGAGTGTCCCTCATGCGGAAGGTTGTCCATGTATGAAATCCACAAGGTGTACAGGTATTTCCATATATTTTTCATACCGCTTTTCAGGTGGAATGTAAGGTATTTTGTAAAAACTCCATGCTGTGGCCGCCTTTATGAGCTGGATCCGTTTGTCGGCAGGGAATTTGAGAAAAATCCGGGCACTGAAATCAACAGGGAAAATCTGCGCCAGGTAAACTTGCCTTTCAGGTATTGCGTAAATTGTAAAACCGAAGTCCCTGCAGAATTCAGCTATTGTCCCTACTGCGGCGGAAAATTGTAAAATTTCTTCCTCAATAATAGCCTTGTTCATCATCCCGAGTTTATGTTCTGTTCTTATCTCAATTATCCTTTCATTTATTAGTTTAATCAAATATGTTTTTATACGATAAATAAAGAAAATTTATTTCAAAGATGGAATAAGTTGTGACGATAATAATAGTAAAAGGATTTATATGGAACGGATAACGGATTTATGACCCTGCAATATTAAATTATACCGGAAAGAGAGGATTTCGATAAGGCATAGAAGAAGAAATTTATAATGATAAAAGGATTATCGATGGTGGTAAATTACGATAGTAGCGCGCAATATAAGAGAGAGATGTGGTTATTGTGAAATACGACGGAAGGGTAATGCGCAACAGGGAACAACTTTCTCCGGGGGGCTTACTGAAAAAACATATTGTCGTATATTCAGTTGTTCTGGCAATAATCATGTTTACGACTGCATCAATGTCCTGCTTTGCCGCTGAAAGCAGCATTGACTGGACAGAGGATGAACTTGCCTTTATGAAAAGGCATCCGGTGATTCGTCTTGGAGTTGACCCTGCATTTGTGCCGTTTGAGTTCATTGACGAGCATGGTGAATATAAGGGAATCGCAGCAGACTATCTTGACTTGATTAGAGAAATAACCGGTTTGCAGTTTGAAGTGGTTGAAAAAGGCTTACCCTGGCCTGAAGTCTATGATATGGCGCTTAATGGAGATATTGACGCGCTGCCCGCAATTGGAAAAACAACCGAAAGGGAAAAGCACTTCCTGTTTTCCGAACCTTATTACCACTATAAAAGAGTAATTGTTACGCGTGATGACGATATCGAGATATCGGGAATTGAAGATCTGAAAGGGTTTGCTGTAGCTGTGCAGCGACACAGTTCTCATCACAGCTATTTGCTGTCTTATCCGAATGTGAACCTGAGCCTGTATGATTCCACCGAAGCGGCGCTGGCCGCCGTAGCAACCGGCAACGAGAAAGTTTTTGTCGGAAACCTCGCGACAACAAACTACATCGTGCGTTCACACGGTATCACAAATCTCAGGATTGTGGCTTTTGAGGCTGAAAAACAGCATGCCATATGTTTTGCTGTCCGGAAAGACTGGCCTGAACTCGTAAGCATCATTAATAAGGCAATCCATTCAATCCCCGAAGGCGAAAAGCTTGCCATCAACAATAAGTGGATCGACCTTGAAACCGACATAGATTACAGGCCAATTTCCCGTATTTTATATATTGTCGGTTCATTAATCTTTGTTGTTTTATTCGTATCTTTTTTCTGGATTGCCCGGCTCAGGAAAGAAATCCGGCATAGAAAACAAATACAGCTTGATTTGGAAAAAGCAAAACTGGAAGCCGATAAAGCAAATGAATTCAAATCACATTTCCTGGCAAGAATGTCTCATGAGATTAGAACTCCGCTGAATGCCATAACAGGAATGGCATACCTGCTGAAAAAGACCGAATTGTCGTTAACGCAGAACATGTATGTCGACCGGGTAATGCAGGCGGCAAACAACATGCTGAGTATTATAAACGATATCCTTGATTTTTCAAGAATCGAAGCCGGCAAAGTCGAACTCGACAACGTCTCTTTCAGCATGGACCAGGTAATTCAGAATGTGGTTAATATTATTTCATACAAAATAGAGGAACAGGGAATCGGTTTCAGGCTGACGAAAGACCCTCTTGTTCCGAATTGGTTTTTCGGCGATCCTAAACGGATCGAACAGATACTGCTGAATGTTCTGAACAATGCCGCTAAATTCACAAGCGCCGGCGAAGTGTCGCTCGATATCCGTTTAGTGGCAAAGGAAAATGACCAATACCATATTTCGTTCACCGTTAAGGATACCGGAATGGGTATGTCGGAAGAACAGGTTAAAAAGCTGTTCATACCTTTCGAGCAGGGTGACAGCAGCATAAACCGCCGTTTCGGCGGCTCCGGACTTGGCTTGTCCATTGTTAAGCACCTTATGGACATAATGGGCGGGGAAATAAGAGTTTACAGCACACCGGGGGAAGGCTCGACCTTTATCCTTATGCTTACACTGAATGTCGATAACGAGAAGGAAGCTGTATATAAAAAGACCCTGTCGGTTAACCACTTAAAAGATATCAGAGCCCTTGTCCTGGAAAAATCAGGTTCGAATATAAACATGATTGACAGCTATCTGGCAAGCTGTGGAATTCAATGCGAGCTTACCACATCGGAAACCAGCGCGATGAGCATGCTTGAAGCTGCGAACAGTAATTTCGCGAAGCCGTTCGATCTGTTTATTATTGATTACGATACCCCGGAAGAGGGCGGTTTCAACTTTGTTGACAGGATACGCGGCAATGAAAAAATTGTTAAATTTCCAAAAATTATCATGTTATTGCCTATGATGAGAGAGGATTTGTTTGACATGCTTAATGAGCACGGAATCGATATGGGGATTGAAAAGCCGATAATACCTTCCATACTGCTGAACGGGATTAACGATATTTTCAATCTGAAAGTGGTATCCGGTTCACGGCCTTCGGACGATGAACCCGAGCCGGTTAAACTTGACAGGCCGTATTGCATACTGCTCGCGGAGGACAATAAGACGAACCAGTTAATTGCAAAGACGCTGATGGAGCAGGCGGGTTTCGAATCAATAATCGCCAGCGACGGGAAGGAAGCAGTGGAGCTGTACCAGGAGCACAAGGACAGAATTGATTTGATATTGATGGATTTGCATATGCCTGTCATGAATGGCTATGAAGCCGCGGAGAAAATCCGCGGTATGTCTTCCGGCGTCCCAATCGTGGCAATGACGGCGGATGTCATTATCGGTGTCCGGGAAAAATGCAGGCAAAGCGGAATATACCATTATATCAGCAAGCCTTTTAATCCTGATCAGTTTATTCACATCATCAAAGAAATCATCATTAAAAATGAGCCCGGCATCGATAAGGATACGGTTATTCTCGACCGGCAATTGGGTATAAAAAATATGGGCGGCAATGCGGAGTTATACGAAAAGGTATTGGAGGAATACCGTAACGAGAACAGGAACACATTGGACAGGCTTGAACGGGCTATTCGCGAAAAAAGATATGATGATGCGGCACAAATAGTGCATAAAATAAAGAGCAGTTCCGGAAGTATCGGTGCAAAATTGCTGCAGGATATGGCTGTGTCGTTACAGGAAGCGCTTAATCAGCAGAAGGAAGATGAAATAAAGGTTTTGCTGAACAGTTTTTCAAAACTACTGAGAAAACTGCTTGAGGAACTGGAGTAATTTCGGAGGAAATCGGAAGTTAGCTGAGGCTGAAGGAAGGGATGATTCAATGCCAATTAAGATTTTATTAGTTGACGACTCGGCATCCGACAGATTAATCATTAAAAACTTGTTAAGCGAATATGAAGTATTGACTGCTTGCGATGGCCTGGAAGCCATGCGCATACTTAATGAACATGAAGGGATTAACTTACTGATTCTCGATCTTAATATGCCTAATATGAACGGGTTTGAGGTTCTTGAAGCGATAAAAAAAGATGAACGTTTCAGTAAGCTGCGCACGATTATATTAACTGTTTATGATGAACTCGATAATGAAATCAGAGGCTTAAAACTTGGCGCAGTAGATTACATCCGCAAACCGATCCAGATGGATTCATTAAAAGCAAGGATTGATGTCCATATCAGGCTGCTGCGCGCCGAATATGCACTGCAGCAGCAGCTTGAAGAAAAGACTTTCACCTTTGATTTGATATTCAACCAGGCTCCTATCGGAATTGCAATTGTATATGGTTCGGCACACTCCGACAAGCCTGTTGTAATAGTGAATCCGTTATTTGAGAAAATCGTTGGCAGGACAAGAGAGGAACTGATGCAGGTAGGTTGGGATAAGATAACGCATCCCGACGACCTTGAGGAAGATCTGAAGAATTTTAAAAGGCTCCAATCAGGCGAAATCAATATGTATTCAATGGACAAGCGTTATATCAAACCGGACGGTTCAATCGTTTGGGTACATATGATTGTTGCTCCGCTGAATTTTCTTGATGACCGGCACTTCAACCATATCTGTCTTGTTCAGGATATCACCGAGCGCAAAGTGGTTAAAGAGGCGCTGCACGAGAGTGAACGCAGCAAATCCGTTTTCCTTTCCCATTTACCGGGGCTAGCATACAGGTGCAATTACGATCGCGAATGGACAATGCAGTATGTTTCGAACGGCTGCTATAATCTGACGGGCTATCCGCCGGAGTCCCTGCTGTATAACAGGGATTTGTCCTATAATGATATCATTTCGCCCGAATACCGTGAAACTCTGTGGGAGAAGTGGAAGCATATTCTTGCGGAAAAGAAGCCTTTTAAACATGAGTATGAGATTATTACCGCCACGGGTGAGAAAAAGTGGGTTCTGGAAATGGGTCAGGGGGTTTATAACGAAAAAGGTGAGGTTGAAGCGCTCGAAGGAATTGTTCTTGACATATCGGACAGAAAAGCATTTGAAGATGCTTTGAAATACAGCAATGAGCACGATGTGTCGACAGGGTTGTATAACCGCGAATATCTCGTGTCACTGCTTGAAAAGGATATCAAACTAAAGAAAAATGTAAAAAAAGCGCTGATTGGCATTAACCTGAGTGCGGCACAGATTTTAACAACAAAATACGGCTTCCCGTATACGCTGAATCTTATAAAAAAGGTAGCGGAGGCTCTTAACCGGCTTTGTACCGATAACCGGCTTTTGTTCCATGTCCGTGAATACCGTTTTGTTTTCTATGTTGTTAACTATAAAGATAAAAACGAGCTTGTTGATTTTAGCAATGATATCATAAAAACTCTCGAAACCTTGTTTGTGACGGACAGGATAAGCGGCGGGATTGGAATTCTCGAAATCGGGCCGGACCAGGTTGATATTGATTTGCTGCTTAGAAGGCTCCTGATTGCGTCGGAAAGATCTATCAGTTTGGATGGAAAGAACTATGTAATCTGTTTTTATGACGAAGTGCTTGAAGCACTGGTTAACCGCGAAAGGGATATTGAGGAAGCTCTTAACCGCATAGCGGCTGATGAAAAAACTGACGATGAATTGTTTTTGCAGTTCCAGCCGATTCTCGATATAAAAACAAATAAAATCCGCGGTTTTGAAGCGCTGGCAAGGTTAAGGACGGAAAAGTTCGGACTGGTGCCGCCATTGGAATTCATACAGATTGCCGAGAAAACAAAGCTTATTCTTCCGATCGGCGAGAAAGTAATTATAAAAGCATTTCAGTTTTTAAACAGCATGAAGGAACGCGGATATGATGAAGTAGGCGTTTCAATCAACATTTCCGCTATTCAGCTGTTGAACCCCGGTTTCACGGACAGGCTGTTTGAGATAATTAACGAGATGCGGATTAACCCGAGAAACGTTTGCATTGAGATTACGGAATCGATCTTTACTTCCGATTTTGATAAAGTCAACAATATTATAAAGAAACTGAAAAACGCGGGACTTCATATAGCGATTGATGACTTCGGAACAGGTTATTCTTCCCTGTCAAGAGTTAATGAATTAAGCGTCAACTGCATAAAAATTGACAAGTATTTTATCGACAGTTTATTGCACACAGACCTGAATGAAGCCATAACAAGCGATATAGTTTCGATGGCGCATAAACTCGGGCATTGTACAATTGCCGAAGGAGTCGAATGCGAGAATCAGCTTGAGTATCTGAAAAGACATGACTGCGATAAGGTACAGGGATATTTTATCAGCAGACCGCTCCTTGAAGATGACGCGATTAAGTTTTTGGAAAGACACAGCGGTGGCATCCTCTGATGCCTGTGAAGCGGGGCGAAAGTCAAATATAAATGGAATTTGTATGATTCGTAAACAAACCGCAGTTTCAGCTATACCCGAAGTCTGCTTTCTGCGGTATTTTTATGCATTTTTGATCTGTCCCGTATTCAAAAACGAAAGGAACAATTAACCTTTTCTTTATCACGCTAACGTGATATAATGGGTAAGTGATTTTTGGTTTAAGACTGGAGGAATTGAAAATGAAGAAATTTTTATTGCTGGTTTTGTCATTAACAATGCTTCTTGCGTGTATCGCCTGCGCTGCGGGTGACAGCGACTGGAACTATGTTAAGAAAAAAGGCAAACTTATAATCGGCTACACCGACTATGCGCCTATGAATTATACCGATGAAAACGGTAATTTTACTGGTTTTGACACAGAACTTGCAATTGCGGTCTGTAAGAAGCTTGGTGTTGAGCCCGAATTTGTCGAGATCATCTGGGATACTAAGGAAGTAGAACTGAATTCAAAAGCTATTGACTGTATCTGGAACGGATTGACGATTACTCCCGAGCGTCAGGAAATGATGGAAATTACGAAGCCTTATGTGAAAAACGCTCAGGTGGTTCTTATGAAGAAAGGCGCAGCTTATAACGGTACGGAATCGTTAATAGGAAAAACCGTAGTGGCTGAGCAGGGTTCCGCCGGCGAAGATGTGATTAATGACGATGAAAACCTGAAGCAGGCAAATTATGTTCCTAAGACATTGCAGACAGACTGCCTCCTGGAACTGAAAGCCGGGACCGCCGACGCGGCTGTATTGGACTTAACCTTGGCAAAGACTATGACCGGAAAAGGCACGAGTTATGAAGATATTGAAATTGTGGATCATTTAGCCGAAGAAAATTACGGCGTAGCTTTCCGCAAGGGTTCAGATATCTGCGAGAAAGTAAACAAGATTTTCGACGAACTTGTTAAGGACGGTACGATGGCCGCATTGGCGGAAAAGTACGGTCTTGAGCTTGCAGAATAAGCTTATCGTACATAGATAATTGAATGAGGGACAGAGGAAAAACACCTCTGTCTCGCTGTTTGTATTTTGAGGTTAGAGAGATTATGAACAATATTCCTGTGATTATTAGCCGGTTGTCGGAGAGCTTTTTACTCAATTGTAAGATCTTTGGAATAACTCTTTTGTTTTCACTGCCTTTAGGATTAGTGATTACTTTTGGTTCGATGAGCCGTTTTCGCCCTCTTCGCTGGCTCGTACGGACATTTGTCTGGGTAATCCGCGGAACGCCGCTGATGCTGCAGCTTATAGTAATTTATTTCGGACCGGGCCTGATGAACATGGCATTTTCCTGGCCGGGCGGTACGGCGGGGCGTTTTGTTGCCGCAAATGTAGCGTTTATTATTAACTATGCCTGTTATTTCTCGGAGATTTTCAGGGGCGGCATAGAGAGCATACCGCAAGGCCAATATGAAGCTGGTCAGGTCCTCGGCATGACAAAGAAACAGATCTTTTTCAAGGTAATACTGCTACAGGTAATAAAGCGTATCGTTCCTCCGGTTGGTAATGAAGTAATTACGTTGGTGAAGGATACGTCTCTTGCCCGCATCATCGCAAATAAAGAGATTATTATGATGGCTGGCGAATACAGCAATAATGGGCTTATTTGGCCTCTTTTCGCGACAGGAATCTATTTTCTTGTCTTCGTTGGAGTGCTTACGATACTGCTTGACTGGCTCGAAAAGAAACTCGGTTATTTCCGTGTATAAAGGAGTGGGGGATTCGATTGCCTATTTTGGAAGTGATAGAAATCGGAAAAAGCTTCGGAACGCTGCAGGTTTTGCAGGATATCAGTTTTTCGCTGGAAAAAGGGGAGACACTTGCGATTATAGGTTCTTCGGGAAGCGGAAAAACCACGCTGCTGCGGTGTCTTAACTTCCTTGAGCGGCCTGACAGGGGAAAAATTATCGTCAATAATGAAGTTATCTTTGACGCGGCCAATCCTGATACCCAGCGGGAAAGTGAAGTACGGAAAAAACGCCTGCATTTCGGCCTCGTTTTTCAGAATTTTAACCTGTTTCCTCAATACACGGTCCTGAAAAATGTTACATTAGCCCTCGAACTTCTGGCGAGAGAACGCCCTAACTATAAACAGGAGAAAAAAGATATCCTGAACGAAATTCAGGAACGGGCTAAAACACTTCTATCCCAGGTTGGCTTATCGGATAAACTGGAATTTTATCCGCATATGATATCGGGCGGACAGCAGCAGCGTGTGGCGATTGCCCGCGCCCTGGCCCTGGAACCGGACATTTTGTGTTTTGACGAACCCACTTCCGCGTTGGACCCCGAACTCACGGGTGAAGTTCTGAAGGTTATCAGGAATCTCGCGGAGCGCCACACTACAATGATTATTGTGACCCATGAAATGGACTTTGCCAGGGAAGTAGCGGATCGTGTTATATTTATGGACGACGGAGTGATTGTAGAGCAGGGTTCGCCCGAGGAAGTGTTCGGAAATCCAAGGGAAGAGAGAACAAAGCAGTTCCTTACCCGGTACACTAAAGTTTGAGACAAAATGCATAATTTGCAGAAATAAATACGGGCGGGGAGATCCCGCCCGTTTCGCTTTAGTTCAGCTTTTTTTATTCCAAAATGACGCTTAATTCTTAAGCATCCTAAGATATCGGAAGCTGATCATTTCCATCCGGCCGTAAGCTGCCCGATTTGACGAGCGCCCTGACAGCTTTTTACGGACCGGTCCGAAAGCTTTTTATATTCGCAAATGCCCCATATTTCAATGTCCAAAATATCAACTAACAGTATTTTCCGGACACAATAAAGAGATAATCAGACATATTTCGACAATTTTCTTGACAAACCCCTGTAGAGGAATTATAATTTAATTAGGGTAAACGTTTACCCTAATTAACCAGGTGTTTCAGAATTACAGGAAGCACCTGTAAATTACGATAAAAAGCAATTCTACGTAATCAACTGCAGCGCAGACAGGAGGTAAAGTATGGCGAGTGAAGCAAATCTCAATGATGATTTCAGGTCCTGGTGGGATATCAAACGCATCTGGTCTAAAAAACCCAACGAGAAGCCTATGAGCTTGCGTGAACTCCTTAAACTTTCGGGTAACAGGTATTATGACAACGATAAACTGATAAACAGCGAATTTGGTGATGCGCTTATCAAGATGCGCCGTCCGTTTTTCCTCAGCGAGGACGAGATGTCCGAAGAGGTAGTGAATTACTGGGCTCAAAGAGGCTTGCGCAAGGAACTGCTGGATGGCCCCGAAGATTGGAATAAATGGGCGATTTTCACCCCGCTATCCGCTCTGAAGGAAGAAAATAAGGACAGGAAATACCCATTGATTTTTGCACTTCATGGGGGAGGTGCCGGACCGGACGACGGATGTACAATATTCTCAACGGAATCTGAAGGCTATGCCGAACTGGCGGCCGATCACGAGCTAATCCTTGGTGTGCTGGATAATCATTGGGACGAAGGCATTATGGCTTTTTACGATTATCTCGTAAAGAATTACCCGGTTGATACTTCAAGAGTATATCTTACAGGATTTTCCGCCGGCGGCAACAGGGCAACATGGACAAGCCTTAAGCACCCGGAACTTTTTGCAGGGATACTGGTTGGCGCCGGGCTGCCGTTCTATTTTGAATATGATGAATCCCTTGTCGAGAATGCGGCAAAATACAGAATTCCCATGATCGGAATAGGGGGTACACATGAAAAGGGTAATACGATACCGTTCAGTACGACCAATCCTGTTGACAACCCTCTTCCGGAGATTGTAGCAAGGCTGTTGGGCGCTGAAAATAAAGTCAGATGGGCAAACGCGTTTTTTAAATTGAACCATATTGAGTACTATTCACTTGAGGAAAATCTGGCTCATGTTTCAAAGACCGATGATGAGGTTGAAAAGCTTATCGGGATAAAGGTACAGCATTCCAGGATTACTTACGAAATGGGGCAAAAGCATTATTGGGCCGAATACTGTGACGACAGCGGATTGTGCCTCGTGAAATACATATATATCGATAATTTGCCTCACTGTGTGCCGCCCAACATGATGGAGTTGGGTTGGGAGTTTCTCAGCAAATTCTCAAGGGATCCGGTCAGCAAAAAACTTATATATAATGACAATTTAACTGTGGGGGGCTAATATTTTGAAAAAGTATATTATAAAGCGTCTTTTATGGATGATAGTTGTCTTGCTGGGCGTGTTGTTCATAGTATTTGTCCTTCTGGAATTTACACCGGGCGATCCGGCAAGACAAATTCTTGGTGTGTACGCCGATGAAGAGGAAGTTGCGGCAAAAAGGCTGGAGTTAAGACTGGATGACCCGTTTCTTGTGCGCTTCGGCAGATATGTGTATAACCTCGTTTTCCGTTTTGATCTTGGAATATCATATCGTACTAAACTTCCTGTCATGCAGGAAATAGCAACGAGATTCCCGATAACAATAGCGATTGGCGTGCTGGGTCTTGTAGTAAGCGTTGCCATCGGATTGGTGGCAGGTATAATTTCAGCCGTTAAGCAGTACTCATGGCTTGACAAGATTTGTAATGTTTTTGCAGTGATTTTCCATGCGATGCCGAATTTTTGGCTTGCGCTTGAACTGAGCCTGATATTTGCGCTGTACTTAAAATGGCTGCCTCCTACGGGTTACAAAGGATTAAAGTACCTGATATTACCGGTAGCGGCGCTTGGCTTGAACGGTTCCACGGCAATTTTCCGCCAGGTCAGATCATCAATGCTCGATGTTATAAGGGAAGATTACATCCGGACAGCAAGAGCAAAAGGTCAATCAGAAATCAAGATAATACTGAAACATGAACTTCGGAATGCGCTTATGCCGGTGGTAACCATGATAGGAAACAGCCTCGGTGCGATTATAGCAGGTTCGGTAGTAGTTGAGAGTATTTTTTCAATCCCCGGGTTAGGGAACTATATGCTGCAAGCGATAAACAGCCGCGACTATCCCGTTATCCAGGGCAGCGTGTTTGTTCTGGCTTTTATGATTTGCATCTTTAATTTGCTGACTGATATTGTCTATTCATTCCTTGACCCTCAGTTACAGTCACAATATCAAAGCAATGTTAAAAGCAAAAAAAGGGGGGTTAAGGCCTGATGAACGCATCAAAATCCGGCAGAAAAAGTCAATTCAAGCTGTTTTTTCGCAGATTTTGCCGTAACAAGCTTGCGGTTTTCGGATTGATATTTATTGTATTTATCATTCTTGTTGCATTGTTTGCGCCATTTATAGCGCCTTACGGATATGATGATCAGAATGTTTCGATACGATTGACGAAGCCGAACAGTGAACACTGGTTCGGAACCGACGATTTGGGCAGAGATGTGTTCAGCCGCATGATATACGGCGCCCGCGTATCGCTCAGTGTCGGTATAAGCACTACGGCCATATCGATGTTTACGGCTCTGATCATAGGAATGATTTCAGGTTACTACGGAGGCAGGACGGATAATATAATCATGCGTATTGTCGATGTGTTCCTTGCTATTCCAAGCATCCTGCTTTCAATTGCCATTGCCGCGACTCTCGGAGGCGGAATAGTAAGTATGCTGATTGCTCTGTCAATAGGCGCCATACCCGGAGTTTCGAGGCTTATAAGGGCGCAGGTCATGGCGGAGTGTCATAAGGAATATGTTGAAGCTGCGAAGGTTACAAGAGCGAGCGACTTCAGGATTATGTTCAAATATATTTTCCCAAATATACTATCGGTTTTCATCGTTACTTTTACAATGGGTGTTGCAGGCGGTATTTTAAACGCTTCAATGCTCAGCTTTATCGGGCTTGGCGCCCAGCCGCCGATACCGGAATGGGGCGCGATGCTTTCCGAGGGCAGGGCATACATCAGAGATTATCCTTATCTCGTCACATATCCCGGAATAATGATATCGATAACCGTTTTTGCAATAAATATGTTCGGCGATGGGCTTCGTGACGCATTCGATCCGAAATTGAAGGGAAGGTAAATCAGTGAGTGAAGTAATTCTTTCGGTTAAAAACTTGTCCGTAGAGTACCGCGTAGAAGAGGGAATCGTCAAAGCCGTAAACGATGTGAGCTTTGATGTAAAGTCCGGAGAAACGCTTGGTTTGGTCGGGGAAACGGGTGCCGGAAAAACAACGATAGCTCTCAGTATTATGGGTTTGCTTCCTGTCCCGCCGGCCGTTGTAACACAGGGCGAAATACTGTTTGAAGGCGAGAATATTCTCGCGGCGAATGAAAAGTATTTGCGTACGCTGCGCGGGAACAAGATATCAATGATCTTTCAGGACCCCATGTCTGCACTTAATCCGAGTACCTATGTCGGGGATCAGATAAGTGAGGTTATAATGCTTCACAATAAAGTGTCAAAAGACAAAGCGAGGGAGATGGCCGAAGAATGCCTTGAAATGGTAGGTATCCCGAAAAACAGGTATGCCGAATACCCGCATAAATTCTCCGGAGGTATGAAGCAGCGTGTGATTATTGCAATTGCTCTTGCATGCAATCCGAACCTGTTAATTGCGGATGAGCCGACGACAGCGCTTGACGTGACAATACAGGCACAGATTCTTGAGCTGATGGAGCAGCTTAAGGAGAAAAAAGGAACTTCGAATATTTTGATAACTCATGACCTCGGCGTAATTGCAAAGATGTGTGACAGGGTGGCTGTGATATATGCCGGGGAAATTGTTGAAATGGGTACGCTCAGGCAAGTCTTTAAAAATACCGCGCACCCATATACGAAAGGGCTTTTTGATGCGCTTCCGGGCAACAGTTTATCGGGCAAGAGGCTGAAACCGATTAAAGGGTCCATGCCCGATCCTACTTCCTTACCGGAGAACTGTAAATTTGCGAACAGGTGTTTTAATAAATCGGATAAATGCGATCAGCGCATTAAGTTAGTTGATATCGGGGACGGCCATCTCGTCCGTTGTGTCTCACCTTTGTGCAGCGAGGGGGTGAAATCACATTGAGTGTAATTCTGAAAGTAGAAAACCTTAAAAAATACTTTGATGTTCAGGGCGGAAAACTGCATGCCGTGGACGGAATATCGTTCAGTATAAATGAAGGCGAGACATTCGGTATTGTTGGTGAATCGGGATGCGGAAAGTCGACGCTCGGGCGGACAATTATCCATCTTTACCAGCCGACATCGGGAAAGATAATCTTCGAGAATAAGGATATCACTTTTATTTCAAAAAAGGAGTGCCGTGAACTCCTGCGAAAAATGCAGTTCATTTTTCAGGATCCGTACTCATCACTTAATCCGAGAATGACCGTGATTGATATTATTATGGAGCCGCTCCTGATTGACGGAATGAAGCGGAAAGATGCAAGACAGCGCGCCAGTGAGCTGATGGAGATGGTGGGATTAAGCAAAATGTTTGAGACATCGTATCCCCATGAACTTGACGGCGGCCGGCGTCAAAGAATCGGAATAGCGCGCGCTCTTGCGCTTGAGCCGAAATTCATAATATGCGATGAGCCAGTGAGTGCTCTGGATGTATCGATTCAGGCCCAGATCCTGAACCTTATGCTGGAACTTCAGGAAAAATTAAAACTTACCTATATTTTCATAACGCATGACTTGTCTGTCGTTAAGCATATATCCGATCGCGTTATGGTAATGTATCTTGGTCAAACAGTTGAATTGGCAGAAACACAGGAGCTTTTCAGCAATCCGGTTCATCCGTATACAAAAGCGCTTCTTTCGGCGGTTCCAAGCATTGACATTGATGAACAGCAGAAACGCGAAATCCTGCACGGTGAAATTGCATCGCCGATAAATCCTCAGCCGGGATGCCGTTTTGCAGCGAGGTGCAAGTATTCAACAAGCAGGTGCAAAACGGATGACCCGCAGTTGGTGGAAATAAAGCCGGGACATTTTGTTTCCTGTTATAACGTCTAATCAGGTTGTTGTAAAAGGCAGCCAAAAATATACAAGGGGGAAATAGCAGTCATGAAAAAAATTTTAGTAGTTTTATTGGCACTGACAATGGTCTTAGCAACCCTGGCCGGTTGCAGCGGAAATAATACGGGTTCTGCAAAACCAACCGGTCCGGCAGCGGGAAATGAGCCTGGTGGCTCCGGTACCAAAGCATCAAGCAAGGATACCCTGGTTATCAGGGTAAACTCGGATCCGACTAACTATGATCCTTACACTTCCGGTTACGGAAACTCCATTATAGTCGTGAAGAGTATTTTCGAAACACTTGTAAACAAGGATAATGAAGGGAATATCAAACCCGGACTTGCAACCGAGTGGAAGTGGGCCGAAGATGGTATGTCAATCACTTTTAAGCTCCGCGAAGGGGTATTATTCCACAATGGCGAGAAGTTTTCCGCGGCTGATGTAATCTGGTCTCTCAATACATTCAGGACACAACTGAATATAAAAGAGACAATTTTCGATTTTGCCAACATCGAGAAAATCAGTGATTACGAAATTAAAATACCTCTTCTGCAGCCTGCCGGTGATGCCCTTGCAAGGTTGTGCGATATCACATACGCGATAACGAACCAGAAAGCCATTGAAGAAGCCGGTGATCTTTACGTCTGGAAGCCTGTCGGAACAGGCCCTTACCAGTTTGTTTCATGGGTTCAGGGTGATGAGTGCAAGCTGAAAGCATTCGATAAATATTGGGATGGCAAGCCTAAAATTGAAAACCTTGTTATGCGCATAATACCCGAAGATTCACAGGCTATGATAGAGCTTGAGCTTGGCAACGTAGACGTAGTGCTCGGACCGAGCCTTACGGATGTGGAAAGAGTAAAAAATGGCAGTGTCGATGGGGTATCACTCGGCAATTATAAGGATGGCAACGTATGGAACCTGCTGTTTAACTACGAAAAAGAATGGACCTTCAATAAGAAATTAAGACAGGCCATCAGTTATGCCATTAATAAAGAAGATATTGTGAAGGGCGCTTATAACGGTTATGCAACCGTTGCCAACCAGCCGATGAGCAGTCTGTTTAAAGGTGCCTATATCGAAGAATATGATCCTAGTGTCTATTCGACCTATGATCCGGAAAAAGCAAAGCAGCTCTTAAGTGAAGCCGGTTATAAACCGGGAGAACTTAACCTCGTTATGGTTACCGATTTGGATGACACTATAATTGATATGGCCCAGCTTATCAAAAAGAATCTTTCCGATGTGGGTATTAATTTGGAAATAAGGTCTTATGACAGTGCTACGGCGGTCGGCATATTTATAGGCGGGGACGAAGATGATGTCCATATGAACATCACGCTTTCCGGAAACGGCTATCCTATTGTATACCTGAAATTCAGTGATCCGGCTTATTCTCCCAACTGGGATCACGCTGCGGATTCCGGTTTGTTTGACAAGGTATACGAATACTACAAGAAAGCGCTTGCCAGTACGGACAGGGATGAATGCTACAATTATGTTAAAGAAGGCGTAAGGATAGAAGTTGAAGAAACCCTGATGGTTCCGATAGTAGAAACCGAAACCTTCTATCTCTATGCGTCCAACCTTAAATCCCTGGGGTACATTAACGGAAGAGATTTCAACTTTAAGGATGCCTACTTTGAATAAACTGTCAATGCAGCAGCCTCGCTCCGCCAGCGGCATTTTGCCGCTGGCGGAGTGAGTGTAGTGCTATTTTTTTGCTGACGAAGGGGATAATGCTTTGAATAAGAGAAATACCATCTGGAACAGAAACTTCACAACAATATTTATAGTTAATATCTTTACTGCATTAAGCTTTCATATACTCACACCGACACTTCCCAAATATACCCTGTCGCTTGGCTTTTCATCGGATATAGCAGGCTTTGTCGTAACGATGTTTACCATCACGGCAATAATAATAAGGGTGTTCGCGGGAAGAATCCTGGATAACCGGAAAAAGAGAGGTATTCTTATTATTTCTCTTATTCTTATTTCAGCGGCTATTTTAGGTTATTCGAAATCTACTACGGTTGCCGCGCTGATAGTTTTTCGGCTGCTGCACGGCATCGGATGGGGCCTTACCACGACCGCAAACAGTACTATTGCAGCGGAAGCGCTGCCTGAAGATAAACTGGGACGCGGAATAGGAATATTCGGGATTGCATCATCGCTGGCAAGCGCCGTTGCGCCGAATTTAGGGCTTCAGATTGTTGAAGCATTCGGTTTTTTTGCCATGTTCCTGATATCCTTCGGACTGGCGGTTACGGGCAGCCTTATCAGCATTCTGATTGTTGAGAAGGATGTGCCTCTTGAGGATAAAAAGCCGGCTCTGCCTTTGTATAGTAATAGAAAGCTGTCGGATATAGGTTTTTCTTTTTTTTCAAAAAGTGCAATTTTCCCGGCCGCGCTGATGGCGTTAATTAATATAAGTTACAGTTCAATCAGCACATTTATTGCCGTATATGCTGAAAACAAGGGCATATACGGGATTGGCTACTATTTTACCGTATCGGCGGTTTTTTTGCTGATTTCACGTCCGTTGTTCGGCAGGATAAGCGATAACTTAAAAAAAGAGACAATTTTCTACCCATGCGCGGTTTTATTTGCCCTTGTTTTTGCAGTTATTTACTTTGCGAAATCGCTTAGCTGGCTGCTTATTGCTGCGGCGTTGTTCGGTATCGGCTATGGAGGACTTCAGCCGACTATCCAGGTTTGGTGCGTCAAAGCGGCAGGAGAAGGCAACACGGGGAAAGCCAACAGCACATACTATACCGCGGTCGATATTGGCCAGGGTATCGGCTCAACACTCGCAGGCGTGCTTGCAGTGCATCTTGGTTACGGATATATGTATCTGTGCATGATTGTTCCGATAATAATGATATTGGTTATGTTTACATTTTATGTATCCAAAACCGAAAAAATCGCTTAAAATTATATCAGGCACAGTAATATATTTATTTTACTCAGGATGGTGTTGTATATGGTAAAAAACAATGTATCCATCAGGGATATAGCAGAAAAATCGGGTGTTTCGGTAGCAACGGTTTCGAGGGTTATAAATAACAGGGGCAAGTATTCGAAGGAAACACGTGATCGGGTTCTGAAGGTCATCCGGGAATTCGATTACACCCCGAATATGACGGCGAAAGCTTTGCGTATAAGGCGTCAACAGGCAATAGGAGTCATACTTCCTGAAGTAACGAACGAATACTTTGCCGCTATTACGTTGAAAATCCAGGAGCAATTGTTCGATTTGGGCTATATTACGATGATATTCAACACATCCTATAATAATGAATATGCTGTAAGATACAGCGAGATGATAAAAGCTCAGAATGTAAGCGGCATTATTTGTATTTATGACAGGCAGACCGATATTAATAAATTCCCGGAAGATATTCCGATTGTATGTATTGGATATGATCCGAAAACAAAGGTGAAACGGAAGAACTTTGCGAGGGTGTATGTGGATGTGGCTCATGCAAGCTGGGTGGTTACAAATGCCCTTATAGCAAAAGGATGCAGGAAAATTTTGTACATGTCAAACTGGTTGAAGAAAGAAGAGGGTGTTTCGGGGAGATTTCTGGGATTTAAGAAGGCAATGGAGGAAAATGGCCTCGAAATTGATAAAAGGCTTCTTATCGATGTTGATACAACAGGGGCAAGCAGTGCATATGAAGCGGTAACAAGGCTGATAAAATCAGGAATCGAATTCGACGGTGTCGCATGTAACTCGGATCAGGCTGCAACCGGCGTTATATTTGCGCTTAATGCACATAACATTAACGTACCGCGGGATGTAAAGGTTATCGGTTTTGACAATACGGCGGTTTCCAAACTGTTTATGCCGGCGATATCGTCGGTGGAAGTAAGACCGGAACTGCAGTCAAAGTATGCTGTGGAATGTTTGATGGCGATGATCAACGGTGAGAAACTTGACAGGCACGAATATGTAGTATCGGCCGAGGTTATACTAAGGGGAACAACTTAGAAAAGTACATACACAACCGATTAAGGTGTATGAATAAATACGGGCGGGGAAACCCCGCCCGTTCCGTTTAGTTCATTTTTTTATTCCAGAATGGCGTTTATTTCTTCAGCATCGACGAAAGATTTCGGAAGCAGATCATTGCCATCTACCCGTAACCTGCCCGATTTGACGAGCGCCCTGACAGCTTTTAAGGACCAGTCAGAAAGCTCTTTATAATCGTAAAAGCCTGATAAATCAATGTTCGAAATATCCGCTTCCTGTATTTTCCCCGTTAAACTCTCGATATTATACAGCATTGTGTACAGCATTTCCCGGGTCATCGGGATATCCGCCCCTATCCTGTTGCCGCCGATACCGTTAATAAACCCGATTTCTTTAGCCTTTGCATAATATCCCGCATATTCGCCTGAAGCGTCTGTGAAGTTATCGGTCCAGTTATCCAGAGGCTCTACGCCGTAAGCTTTCATAATCATTACAATAGCTTCGCCGCGGGTTACCGGCTTTTTGGCCCTGAATGCCAGGATACCGATAACGGAAGTATCCTGGTAAGCGTTTCCTGTGATATCATTCCATGTGGCGATACTCTGGCGCGCGCCGTCGCTGCCGTCGTTAATCTGCACATCAATGCCGATCTGCATGTTGCTTACCGGTTTTATCGTTCTGAACGGTATTTTTACTTCAACGGTATAGTTTGTTCCCGAAACCTCTACCGCAGATTCGAATCCCTCTGCAATGCTTTCGGGATTGAAAGATGTCTCGTTATCGTAATTTACCCTGTACTGCCCGTCATCGTCTTCATAAAATGTTGTTTTCGCGTTGTTTTCATCAATGAAGACTTCAATTGAATCCTGCTCCCACGGATTAGCGCTTCCCTTATCAAGCTGTGTATCATTTACTTTAATTAAGACGTATAAATTGCTCTCGTCATAGAGAACCCTCGCCGTTCCGCTTGCGCCGTGCCATGCTGTCTGGTACCGGTTAACAGGAATCTCCGGGGCGTCGTTCCAGATTTCATCGGCTATCCCGTCGATTACCGGAGTGCCGTAAGGGGCATATGTCCTGTTTGCTTCCGGTGTTTCGGGCTTATGCTCTTCAATGAATGCCTCGGGATCAACCACGGCATAATATGCTGGTTTTGCTTTATAAGTCTTGTCAAACGGCAGAGGATTTTCGGCAGATCTCCAGCTTGTTCCGTCATCCATTCCCCAGAACGTAACGCGGGCGACACTGTCGGCATTATCACTGAGAAGCTTAAACAGTTGGGCATAGAAGTATCCCTGGGCGTCGGCCTCTTTTTCGGACAACAGGAAATTGCTCCCCGCACGGACATCAAGCTCGGATATGCTGACCTCCACGCCTAATTCAATAAATCTTTCCAGCGACAGTTTAACATTCGTCGGGTTTGTGCTTACGGAGTAATGCCCCTGCATGCCTATGCCGTCGATCAGAAGTTTTCCCGGATGGGTTTTCTGGTAGTTTTCGTTAATCTCCTTCACCATATTGTAGACTGCCCGGGCCTTGTTCTGGTTGTCAAGGTTATAGTCGTTGTAATAAAGCTTAATATCCCATTCGGGATGTTCGTCGAGCACTTCCCTTGCTGCGAGGAAAGCCTGCTCTACATAGTCTTCCCCGATAGCGTAATACCACGGGGATTTGCGAAGCGAGCCTTTCCAGTCGGACGGATTCGGCGGATTGTCGCTCATTGCTTCATTGACAACATCCCACGATATAACCCTGCCGCCGAAATGTTCGACAACTGTCTTAATATGGTTCCTCAAATTTTCAAGAGCTTCTTCCCTGCTTAGATAAACCGTATTGCCTTCGGCATCCTTTGATGTGTTCATCCAGTCCGGAGACTGCTGGTGCCAGACAAGTGTGTGCCCATGTACTTTCATTCCGGCATCAATCGCAGCGTCAACAAGCTTGTCGGCGGCGTCGAACGTAAAATTGCCTTTCGTCGGCTGGAGCTCACTTGGTTTCATCGCGTTTTCGGCTGTTACGGAATTGAAATGCATATTCAGAAGTTCGGACCTTAATCCTTCGAAGTCCTGCGGCGATATCGCGGTACCGATTAAAAACTTGTCCTTGTATACATCTTTAACAGGTTTCAGGTCTTTTTGTATTCCGTCGAGTTTTGACCCCGTAGCTTCAAAGCTGATGTCGTCTATATAGAACGAGGCTTCCGGACTGTTGGGGCTTTCAACGTATATAGTCAGATATCCGTTGCCCATATTGTTGTAACGGTACATTCCTTCCAGTTGGACCCAGCCGTCCCTCGTGCTTACGGCTTTCGATACGAGATTTACATAGCTCGCGCCCGAACCTTCCCCGATTTGAGTAGACAGCTGGAGTGTCGCATTCTCGGGCGAAATCAGCTTAACCCATACCGAAACTTTATATTCGCTGCCCTGGTCCACGTATTTTTCCACGCGTAAAGAAGGACCATGCCATGTGCTTGCTCTTCCTTCCGTCTTTAACGAGTATTTTCCGCCGTCAGTATGGTTTGCTTCATCGGTTACGGTAAGGATTTCGGTTCCTGCCCTGCCGGTAAAGCCTTCGGCGGTATTATTTTCAAAGGTTATCGGCGTAAAGGTTTCGGCAGGAGTTTTCGGCTGTTCTTCGGCATCATCGGCAGGAACAGCCTGGCCGGCCTGCTCTGTAATTATTATCTCGCCGATATAGAAAGGAACGGAAGCGCCGAGGTCGTTCGATTGGACACGCAGGCTTATGTCGCTGCCCGTATCGACGGTATATATACCCGTCAGCGTGAAAGCCTCCCCGGCTTTAATATCGACGCCTCCCCACCAGCCGTAGCTGTTGACGGTCTGAAGCCAGATTTGCGAGCCGGCCGGGACATCTGCGTCAGGATCGACATATCCTTTTACCGTAATTTTATATGTCCTCCCGTTCAGCAATCCTATGTCACTGAACCTGAAATCTGCGGCATCCCAGTTGTTTATTCTGTTTGATACATATAAAGCCGACCCGTCGTCATTCTCGTCAAATATTTTACCGGTAACATGCGTTAATTTTGCTCCTCCTGATTGTACCGCCGCACCGATTCCATTCAGAAAGCTTTCACTGTACACCGTTGTTTCCGCCTTTACAGCAGGCATGCACAAAAGTGCGAATGCCAGCATCAGTACAAGCGCCGTTGTTCTTTTAATGTTTTTAGTAATGCTCATTGAACCACCTCCATGGATTTTTTCTGGTTAAAATACCGGAATTATTTTTTACCCGAACCGTTTATCAAGAGCTCCCGCATGATTTGCCAGCGGTACCCTGAACTGAAGTGTTTCCTTGGGAGTTTTTGGATATCTTATTGTACATTATACCATACAAGCACTTGAAATTGTAAAGAGTCCGCTTTGTCATTTCCCTTTAAACTCAAATATCCGATATTTCGCTGTAGTCGAGAAGATTAATGATTTCATTCGACGCTTTCGACAGAGGAACGTCTTTGAGCCACGCGACGCCTATGCTTCTGGGGGGTATCCTCTCGATTGGTTTGATTTCATACAGCCTGCCTTTTTCTAAGTCTTCTTCAACAAAATTTTTTATAACGCACGCTATACCGAAATCATACCTTGCGAAATGCACCAGCAGATCAATGTTTCCAAGCTCAAAATCAGGAGTTACCGAAATAGAGTGGTTTAAGAAGTATTGATCGATATACAGCCTTGAGTTGCTGCTTTTTTCCAAAAGAAGAACAGGATATTTCACTATTTCGCTTAGCGGCTGCATTTTGTAATGAAGATGCTTGTATTTTTCTCCCGCTACAAAACAATCCTGAACGCTCATGACATTTTTGAAATTAAGCTGATCGTCATGGTAGGGCATGTTGATGATGCCGAAATCTATTTTTCCTGATTTGAGCAGGTTAATGATGCCCGGCGTTGTCGGGCATGTGACTTTAATTTTTATATCAGGATGCAGCGTGTTGAAAAGTTTCAGGTATGGAACAAGGTAATGCTTGCATAAAGTATCGCTTACTCCGATTCTTACTTCGCCGCTTGCAAGGTTTTTTACATCGTCGATTTTCTTTTCGGCAGTTGTTATGAAATTGAAGGCCTGTTCTATGTATTGATAAAGAATTTCACCCTCCTGGGTCAGCCTGACGCCCTTACGCGTTCTGACGAACAGCGTGCAGCCCATCTCTTCTTCAAGCTGCCTTATGGATCTGCTTACTGCGGGCTGCGTAATATACAGGTGCTCCGCAGCCTTTGATATGCTCCCGTGGTTTGCGATGGAATAGAATATTCTGTACAGTTCCAGATTCATATATAACCTCATTTTATGACTCTTATAAAAAACATGCATTTTATTTATACTTCATATTTCATTATAATCAAATTGAATAGAATTTCAAGGAGGAATGATTGATGAAAGCAAAAATAGGAATTAACGGATTTGGAAGAATAGGAAGGAACACTTTCAAGGTCATCATGGAGAAATATCAGGACGAACTTGACGTTGTCGCCGTAAATGATCTGACGGACTCAAAAACGCTGGCTCATCTTCTTAAATATGACTCGGTATTCGGAAAGTATAACGGGACGGTTGAGGCAGAAGAGGATGAGTTGATTGTTGATGGCAAACCGGTAAAAATACTGGCCGAACGAAACCCTGAAAATATCGACTGGAAAGCTCTTGGGGTTGAGATTGTCCTCGAATCCACAGGATTGTTTACAAAAAGGGAAAAAGCTGAAATCCATATTACTAAGGGCGGAGCGAAAAAAGTACTTATATCCGCTCCGGCGACCGGTGATGATATCACCATAGTATTAGGCGTAAATGACGATAAGTATGACAAAGACGCGCACAATATTATTTCAAACGCATCCTGCACAACGAACGGTTTGGCTCCGGTGGTAAAAGTATTGCATGACAGCATTGGAATTAAGAAAGGATTCATGACTACGGTCCATGCGTATACAAACGACCAGAGGATTCTGGATCTGCCTCATAATGACTTAAGAAGGGCAAGAGCAGCCGCTGTGTCGATCATACCGACAAAAACGGGAGCCGCGAAAACGATAGGGCGTATAATTCCTGAACTGGAAGGCAGACTAAACGGGTTTTCTTTCAGGGTCCCGACATTTGCCGTTTCGGTAATTGACCTCGCAGCGGAGACCGAAAGGCCTGTTTCAAGAGATGAAGTCAATGCTATATTTAAAGCCGCGGCTGAAGGCAGAATGAAAGGAATCCTGAATTATTCGGAAGAACCTTTGGTTTCGATTGACTACAGGGGCGAACCGGCATCTTCCACATTTGATGCGTTGTCCACAATGGTTATTGATAATATGGTTAAAGTCGTTTCGTGGTATGACAATGAGTGGGGTTATTCGAACAGATACGCCGACCTGGCGGCATTTGTAGCCAGTAAAGGCTTGTAATAAGGTCGAAGCAGGACCCGCGAAAATTATGCCGAAAACCCGCATAAAAATTGGCGAAATTTTATGCTTGACAAATGCTGTAAGCTGTGCTACGATGTCTTAAAATATTTTAAAAACCATGAAGGGGAGTAGTAGGTGCAAGGAACCTTTCAGAGAGCTGTTGGGTGGTGCGAAACAGCAGGGGATATGCATTGAACTGGCCCCGGAGTTGCCATCTGAAATAACAGTAGGACAGGACGGAAGCCCACCGTTATGAGGGCAGGATATCGGTAGGATAAACCTGTATCCGGAAGCAAAAGAGTGGTTAATTATGTCCTTTCGTCTCTTTTGGCGAAGGGTTTTTTATTATAGGATAACAGGAATATTGTGCCGGTATCTGTAATGAGGGTATTCCTTTTGAGGAATAAAAAAGAGTGGTACCGCGGAAGTTCCCCTTTCGTCTCTTGCTTGGGATGAAAGGGGTTTTTATTTTATCGGACAAATTAAGCTGAATTTGGGAGGGGTTAGAAATGAATTGGAAAAAATACAGGAAATACCCTGTAATGAAAATGGAAAAAAGAAATTGGCCGGATAACACGATAGATAAGGCCCCGATATGGTGCAGCGTGGATTTAAGGGACGGAAACCAGGCTCTTCCGATACCGATGAGTGTTGAAAAAAAGCTGAAAATGTTCAATTTACTGACAAGGCTTGGGTTCAAGGAGATCGAGGTTGCGTTTCCATCCGCGTCGGATACGGATTTCAGGTTTGTCCGCACACTGATTGAAAAAGGGTATCTCAGCGACGATGTCATTATCCAGGTTTTAACACAGTCGAGGGAACACCTTATAAAAAGGACAATGGAATCCGTACAGGGAGCCAAGAAGGCAATTATACATTTATACAACTCGACATCCGAACAGCAGAGGAGAATAGTTTTTAAGAAAGATAAGCGCGAAATCATAGAAATCGCGCTTGAAGGCACACGCCTTATAAAACAGTTATGCCGTGACTGCGACGCCGATATACGGTTTGAGTATTCTCCCGAAAGCTTTACCGGCACGGAAATGGATTTTGCGCTGGAAATATGCGAGGAAGTTATGAATGTATGGCAGCCGAGCCCGGAGAAAAAGGCCATCATTAATCTGCCGGCGACCGTTGAAATGTCGACTCCGAACGTGTATGCCGATCAGATAGAATGGTTCCATAACCACATTAGCTGCAGGGACAGTATAATTTTAAGCCTTCATACGCACAACGACCGCGGGACGAGTGTCGCCGCGACGGAGCTCGGGCTTTTGGCCGGAGCGGACAGGGTCGAGGGAACATTGTTCGGAAACGGCGAGCGTACGGGAAACGTGGACATCATAACCCTTGCTATGAACCTGTATTCGCAGGGAATAGACCCTGGACTGAATATTACCGATATGGACAGGATTATTAATGTATACGAACAGTGTACGGGGATGCAGGTGCACGAAAGACACCCGTATGCAGGAAAACTGGTATTCACGGCTTTTTCTGGCTCGCACCAGGATGCCATAAACAAGGGCTATCAATACGCAAGGGAGCATAAGACCGAATATTGGGATATACCATACCTGCCGATTGATCCTTCGGATATCGGAAGACAGTATGAAGCTATAATCAGAATTAACAGCCAGTCCGGAAAAGGCGGAGTTGCGTTTGTAATGGAGCATGAATTCGGGTACAATCTTCCGAAAGCGATGCATCCGGAGTTTGGAAAGATAATTAAAAAGAAATCCGATTCTCTCGGCAAAGAGCTTACTCCGGAAGAAATATTCCGCGAATTCAACAAAAACTATCTCGAAGTTAAGGGGCCCTACCGGCTGGTGGATTACACCATATCAAGCAGGGGCGATAATGTTGTCGTTAATGCGGAGATATCGGTGAATGACAAAATCGAAACAATAACCGGAACGGGGAACGGTCCTATATCCGCTTTCTTTGACGCATTGAAGAACAGGGGGATTTCGAACCATAAGTTTGAGGCGTATGAAGAACATGCGCTTTCAAGCGGAGCGGACGCGGAAGCAGTTGCGTATATCCAGCTTGAAAACGGCGGAGGCAGAAGTATTTTCGGTGTCGGAAAAGACCGCAATACAACAACCGCATCGTTCCTCGCGATAATCTGCGCTCTGAACAGGGCGGCAATTTCCAGGTGAGCTTTATTTTAAACCGTGACAGTTTTATCTATACCCAATTATTGCGTTTTTAAAGAGCTATTGTTTCGTTAAGGTTGCAATAGCTCTTTTTTACTTCCGCATAACACTGTATCCTGCTGCCTCGGATGTATGGACTAACCTGATTTGTTGACATAAACTATAGAAAGGACCGTTTATTGAGGCTATAATAATAAGTAAGTATAAATCCAAAGGCTGCACATTATGTGTAAAGGAATGTTCTTCCTGGATATTATTATATTTTTACCGGAGTGAGCTGATATGACGGAAAGAGAAAACGTAATGAGGGTATTGCGGCATGAGCTGCCTGAATGGCTGCCTGATTCCAGTGTATGCATTGAGCATGTTATGTGCCCGGTTTGTGAACGACCTGCGGAAGGAACAGGTTTTGACGCATTCGGAGTGCATTGGACCGATCGGGGGGAAACGGGCGGCGGATGCCATTATACACCCGGGCAGGAACCGGTTATATCCGATATTGAAAAATGGGAGGAGCAGGTCCGTTTTCCCGATTTAGATGCTGTTGACTGGGAAAAAATTGCCTTCAGGGAAGCAATGCGTCCGCAAAAAGACGCGCTTAAAGCGGTTACGATATGGATGGGGCTGTTTGAGCGCACCACTGTTTTAATGCCTTTTGAAGACTGCCTCGTTAATTACCTGCTGTACCCGGATGAAATGTTTGATCTGGTAAAGTCAATAGCAGACTATAAGATAGATTTGATAAACCGGATAGCCGAATACATTAAACCGGACATTTTTATACTTCATGATGATTGGGGCATGGAATCTAATCTCTTTATGGACATTAATACATGGCGCAGAATTATTAAACCGAATACGAAGCGCATGTATGATGCCGTAAAAGAGCACGGGATGTTTGTAATGCAGCATTCCTGCGGCCATGTCCAGGAGCTTGTCGGTGATATGATCGAAATGGGCGCCGATGCGTGGGATTCAATCCAGGCATGCAATGACCTTCAATGGATAAAAAAGACTTATGGAAACAAAATTACACTTCACGGAGGAATTGATATAAGGCATATAAACGAAGCAGGGATGTCCGCTGATCAACTGCGCGAATTTATCAGAAGCAGGTTATCGATATTGGCATCGGGCGGAGGTTACATTGCAAAAAGCGGTTCACGGTTTGCAACTGAGTGCTTTAACCGGATTTTCCTGGAAGAAGTAAAAAAAATCCGCTATTTCTGAAGTAATAAAGAACAAAGACAATCGAAAATTCGTGAAATTAACAAATATCAAAGTGCATTTTGGGTTTCCCTGTGTGAACAGTGACGATTTTTGTGTTTTATATCGTGTATTTTTTCTAAAATACTTTTATAATAAAAATTTTCATTGTATAATAGTTAGGAAAAATTTTTTGGGCATGTTATTTTATACTAATCCGATATTTTAAGTTTTATTTTTATAAAAAGCGGTATGTATATATAGGTAAACATATATTCTATATTCTATCTATACACAGGGAGGTTTTCTGATGCGCTTAAGTGAAGATAATCTGAGAAAAATTGAAGAACTTAAAAATCCGAAGGTTATGGAATACCTTAAAGAGTGCATTGAGCTGTGCAAACCCGCAAAGGTTACTGTCATAACCGATTCCGAAGAAGATGCTGCATATATAAGGGAGTTATCCCTTAAAAACGGCGAAGAGGCGAAACTCGCAATGGAAGGTCATACGATCCATTTTGACGGCATCTATGACCAGGGAAGGGACAAGAAAAACACCAAGTATCTTGTAGCCGAAAAAGTCAATTGGGGCATGGAAGTCAATGCTATACCTCATGACGAGGGCGTTGCTGAAATAAGGCAGATTATGGACGGCATTATGGAAGGGAAGGAAATGCTTGTCGCGTTTTTCTCCCTTGGTCCCACAAATTCTCCTTTTTCAATATGCGCGATGCAGATAACGGACTCGGCATATGTGGTTCACAGCGAACAGATACTTTACAGGCCGGGTTATGAAGAATTCAAGAGAATGAACGGCTCACCCGATTTCTTTTTCTTCCTTCATTCCGCCGGAAAGCTTGAAAACGGTAAAACCGTAAACGTAGACAAACGCAGGATTTATATCGATCTCGTTGAGAACAGGGTATATTCCGCGAACAACCAGTATGCCGGAAACAGCGTAGGTTTGAAAAAACTTGCGTTCAGGCTTGCAATCCAGAAAGCCAACAACTCTGATTGGCTCGCCGAGCATATGTTCCTAATGGGCGTTCACGGCAAGCCGGGTCGTGTGACATACTTTGCCGGAGCTTTTCCAAGCGCGTGCGGTAAAACGAGTACTGCAATGATTCCCGGGCAGACAATCGTCGGCGATGATATAGCATACCTGAGAAACATTAACGGCGAAATGCGGGGCGTCAATGTCGAAAGAGGCATATTCGGCATTATCCAGGATGTTAACCCTGAAGACGATCCTCTTATTTACGAAGCCCTCACGACCCCTCGCGAAGTTATATTCTCAAATGTTCTGGTAAACAACGGCGTTCCGTATTGGCTCGGAATGGGAAAAGAAGTGCCCGACGAAGGGGAAAACTTCTCCGGGCATTGGTATAAAGGTAAGAAAGACAAGGACGGCAAAGAAATAAACTATGCGCACAAGAACGCGAGATATACGATTGCTCTTCACGAACTGAAAAACGCGGACGAGAAAATAGACGATCCGAACGGTGTCAACGTGCAGGCTATCGTTTATGGGGGAAGAGATTCCGATACGACGGTGCCGATAGCGGAGTCGCTTAACTGGGCACACGGTGTTTTTGTCGGCGCGACCGTAGAATCCGAAACAACCGCGGCTACATTAGGCGCCGAAGGTGTGCGTCATCACGATCCTATGGCTAACCTCGATTTCGTTACCGTACCTTTGGGTAAATATGTCGAAAATCATTTGAAATTCGGTTCGAAACTTAAAAAGCCCCCGACAGTTTATGCGACGAATTATTTCCTGAAGGACGAGAACGGAAAATACATGAACAGCAAGCTCGATAAAAAGATCTGGATCCTTTGGGCCGACGGCAGGGTAAACGGCGATTATGACGCTATAGAAACGCCTATCGGCAGGATACCGCATTATGAAGACCTGAAGGAATTGTTCAGGAAGCACCTTAACTACGACTATACCCTTGAAGAATATGAAAAGCAGTTCGCGATTAGGGCCAAAAAATACCTCGAAAAAATGGAGAGAATGAAAGAAATATTCTCGAAGATTGAAATGCCCGAAGAATTTATAAAGGAAATGAACGCGCAGGTTGAGCGCCTGGAGAAAGCGATGAAGGAACACGGGGAAGTGATTTCTCCGCTTAAATTCAAGTAATTAAGCATTTACAAAACATAACGGGGCATGTTATAATATCTTTGGTCTGTTGGTGTTTACTTAAAGAGTGGGTTATTTCCCACTCTTTGCGTTTTATAGTTTGCAATAAACTGCTGCATTAACTGGCAGGCACGGCAGCAGGCAAAAAACGCAGAACCGGATTTGACCATGGTCAAATCTTTTGTTATGCAAACCATACATGGTTTGCGAATAAACATCCGGACTGCCGGGGTGTTTGCATGGAGGTTTATTAATGTCAAACAAAGTTACGGATATTGTAAGATCGATTGCGGAACCCATTGTTGAAGGGCTTGGCTTCGAACTCGTTGATGTTGAATACGTGCGTGAGGGTTCCAACTGGTATCTTAGGGTATTTATCGATAAAGACGGAGGAATTACGGTTGATGACTGTGAAACGGTAACTTTGCCGTTGAGTGAAAAACTTGACGAAGTTGACCCAATTTCCCGCTCATATATTTTCGAAGTGTCTTCACCGGGATATGAAAGACCTTTCAAAACGCCGAGGGATTATGAAAGAGCGGTTGGCAAAAGAGTGCGCGTTAAGTTTTTCAAAGCAATAGACGGGGTGAAAACAATCGAAGGTGTTCTTGACAGTTATGACGGGAAATCAATTACTATTTCCACGGACAATGACGGGGAAAAAACGTATCCCGTCGACGCAATTTCAAAAATCAATAAAGTGATCATAATTTAGGGAGGCTTAAGCGATGAGTGCCGAATTGATTCATGCTTTGGAACAAATTGAAAAAGAAAAGGGTATTCAGAAAGAAGTGCTTATCGAGGCAATCGAAGTGGCTTTGATAACGGCATACAAAAGAAATTACGGCTCCGCGCAGAATGTTGAAGTATATATTGACCGTTTGACAGGCGATGTTCGCGTTTTCGCATTGAAAAACATAGTTGAAAAGGTTACCGATCCCTCAACGGAACTGTCGCTGGAGCAGGCCAGCAGGTTCAGCCCTGATTTCGAGATTGGGGATGTGGTTGAAGTTGAGGTCACTCCGCGCAAATTCGGCAGGATTGCAGCACAGACAGCTAAGCAGGTTGTCATGCAGCGTATCAGGGAGGCGGAACGCGGGATAATTTATGAGGAATACTCAAACAAGGAGGAAGACATCGTATCCGGTGTTATAAGCAGATTTGAGCGGAAGAACGTAATCATTGACCTTGGGCGCGCCGAAGCTATCCTGCCGCCGAGCGAACAAACGCCCGGGGAAAAGTACAATATCCACGACAGGATAAAAGCGTATGTTATTAACGTGAAAAAGACGAGCAAAAATCCGCAGATATTTGTGTCAAGGACTCACCCTGGCCTTGTAAAAAGGCTTTTGGAACTTGAGGTTCCGGAAATTCACGACGGAACGGTTGAGATAAAAACAATCGCGCGTGAAGCGGGTTCAAGAACAAAAATTGCGATTTATTCGAAAAATGAAAACGTAGATCCCGTCGGAGCCTGCGTGGGACAGAAAGGAAGCCGTATCCGCGCAATAGTTGAAGAACTGCGCGGCGAAATGCTTGATGTGATAAAATGGAGCAGTAACCCTCAGGAGTATATAGCAAGCAGTTTAAGCCCGGCTAAGGTTTTGCGCGTTGATATTGATGAAGAGAACAAGGTGGCAAGAGTGATAGTGCCCGATTTCCAGTTGTCCCTTGCCATAGGAAAGGAAGGTCAGAACGCGCGCCTTGCGGCGAAACTGACGGGATGGAAAATTGATATTAAGAGCGAATCGCAGTTAAGAGCGCAGATAGAACAGGAACTGCTTAATTACAACGCGCAGGGCGGACAGGGAACGTCCGACGGTGAAGAAGAAACAACGGCCGAATCGCTGTTTATTGATAACAATGATAATACGGAAAGCTTATTTATAGATCAGGAAAGTGAAACCGCGGGCGGTGCCGACGAAAACTCAATTGATGCGGCGGACGGGACAGAACCCGGTGAAACGTCGTATCAGGAACCGGAACAACAGGATGATTCCGTTGAAACGGAGGAAAAATAGCGTGATTTTACGGCATTTATCAGCAATATAGCGGAGGTATAACGATGAAGCCGAAAAAGGTGCCTATGCGTCGATGTGTAGCATGCCTGGAAATGAAAGCAAAAAAGGAATTAATCCGCGTTGTTAAAAGTCCGGAAGGCGAGATATTTCTTGACGAGACGGGCAGGAAAAACGGACGCGGCGCGTATCTGTGCAGAAATATTTCATGTTTCAGGAAAGCGCAGAAATCAAAGGCATTGAACAAGGAATTCAAAACCGAGATTCCCGATGAAATATATCAGTCGCTCGAGAAGCAGCTGGAGGAATACGGTGAAGGATAGGGTTTATTCATTTATCGGTTTGGCAATGAAAGCCGGCAGGCTCGTTTCGGGAGGAGAAGCCTGCGAAAGGGCAATAAGGCGAGGCAGTGTATTTTTATTAGTTGTATCCGAAGACGCATCGGATAACACCATAAAGAGGTTTGAAGATGCCTGTAAATACCGGGGAATACCTTTCCGCCGGTTCGGCGAAAAAGAGGTGTTAGGGAAGCTGTTAGGGAAAAAAGTCCGTTCGGTTTTTGCGGTAACGGATATTCGGCTGGCCCGGAATCTGGAAAAACTGATTGATGAGCAAAAAGGCCGCAGGAATAAACACGGGGGTGAACTGATTGAGCAAAAGGATATTTGAGCTGGCCAAAGAACTTAATACAACAAGCAAAAGGCTTATTGAAAAACTCGCGGAAATAAATATCAGCGTGAAGAGCCATATGAGCCTGCTTGAAGAGGATGAACTTGAAAGACTGTACAAGCACATAGGCGTTGTAAACAGAAGCCGGGTTGATGGCTCCGATGAAAAGAGCTCTGCCGAACGGCAGGAAGAGCCTGACAACCTGATTGTGCGCAAAAATATACCTCGAATAATAAGAAAAACCGAAATCATCATTCATGATGACGATTATGTGCACGACAGCAGGGAAAAAGAAAAAAAGAAAAGCAGACGCAGTTTTATACGCACATCAAGCAGTACGGACGGTTTGATGGCGGGATTGAGAAGAGACAGCGACGGTTATATCCCCTCAATCAGGAAACATATCCCCGATGCGGGTAAAAATGCGCAGGAACAGGAAAAACCTGCGCGGGAAAAGCCCGAAGAGCCAAAGGTAAAAGACCTCGGAACGGATGATATTATCGGAATAACTCAGAGGACAGACAGGATTAGAAGACCGGTTGACAGTATTTTGAGCATAAAAAAGGTATCTTCGCGTGATGAGCGTGAAAAACAGGCGGCCGGCGAAACATCGGATAAAAAGGAAACCGCGGGCGCAGGTGAACAGGTTGAAGCGGCTGAAAGCGTAAAACCCGGAAAAGAGTTGAAAACAGCCGAAATACCGGTTACGGATTCGAAAAAAGACGAAACTGAAATTGCTGCAAAAACGGAAAAGACGGATAAGCATATGAAACTGGATGTTATTAGTGAACAGGATAAATTACAAAAACTTGATGCGGAGCGCGAGACGGAATCAGCCGGAACGGTATCGAAAGAACCGGCGCGGATTGAACCCGATAAGGCGGCCAAACCTGCCGAAAAGGAAGAAGAGGCGAAAAAAGTTCAAGCCGGGGCAGTACAGGTTAAAAAGGATTCGGCCGTACCAAAATCCGAAAGCGCGCAGGCCGGTGATCAGCGCGAACAGCGCCAGGATAAGGTTGTAAGCCCTGCTGCCGATAAGGATGCGAAAAGCGCTAAATCCCAGGCGCGCAAGCAGCAGCCGGAGCATACAAAAAGCCATGCTGAGAAATATGATTATGCTCAGGGCAAAGAACAAACCCGGGGTAAGGAAAAGGAGCAAAGAAACCTTGTTATACCCAAAGCGAATATAATTCCCGGCCTGGTTGAAGAAAAGAGCAACCTGCGAGGGGAAAGAAGATCGTCCATTACCCGTGACCTTGAAAAGGGAGCAAAGCGTGAAGCAAAAATAGAGCAGCCGAGGAAAGAATTTCAGAAAGGGCTTATTTTCACGGGAACGGAAAAGAATAAATACAAGAAGAATTTCATTATAGGGCATAAGGCGAGAGTTAACGACATATTCTCCGACGATTATGTGCTTAATGAGTTCTACGAGGAAAAAGAGAGGCTTAAGAAAGACAAGAAAAACAAAAAGGATGCAAAAACAGTTGCTCAAAAGGCTGTTTTGAAAGAGATTACGATACCCGAAACCATAACGGTGAAAAACCTTGCTGAGGCGTTAAAGAAGACATCCGCCGAGGTCATTAAAAAACTGATGTCAATGGGAATAATGGCAACGGTGAATGAAGTGCTCGACTTTGATACCGCGGCTATTGTCGGCGATGAATTTGGTGTCAAAGTAAACAAGGAAGTGGTTGTAAGCGAGGAAGAAATTTTATTCGACGACTCCGAAGACAAGGAAGAGGATCTTGTGCCAAGGGCTCCCGTCGTTGTCGTGATGGGGCATGTTGACCACGGCAAAACTTCCCTTCTTGACGCGATCCGTAAAACAAACGTGGCGGAACATGAAGCCGGGGGCATTACACAGCGCATCGGCGCTTACAAGGTCCACATAAACGGCAGGGATATAACATTTCTTGATACGCCCGGGCATGAGGCGTTTACGGCAATGCGCGCCCGCGGCGCGAAAGCGACGGATATTGCGATACTTGTTGTTGCCGCGGATGACGGGGTTATGCCGCAGACAATCGAGGCTATAAATCATGCTAAGGCCGCGAATGTAAACATTATTGTCGCGATAAACAAGATTGACAAGCCGGGAGCCAATCCCGAAAGGGTTAAGCAGGAACTTGCCGAACATGGCCTCCTTATAGAGGAATGGGGCGGAGATGTCATTGCCGTGCCGATTTCCGCGAAAATGGGGACCAATATCGACCAGTTGCTTGAAATGGTTCTGTTAACCGCGGATATACTCGAATTAAAAGCCAATCCGAACAGGCAGGCAAAAGGCATTGTCATTGAAGCGCAGTTGGATAAGGGACGCGGCCCGGTCGCATCGCTGCTCGTCCAGCGCGGGACGCTGCATAACGGTGACGCGATTATTTCGGGAACCACTTTCGGAAGAATAAGGGCTATGATTGATGATAAAGGCCGCAGGATAGAATCGGCAGGACCTTCCACGCCGGTTGAGGTAATCGGCCTTGATGAAGTGCCTGAAGCCGGAGAAGTCTTTTATGCGGTAACGGATGAGAAGGTTGCGAAACAGCTTGTCGAAAGGCGCAAAAAAGAGCAGCGCGAGTCTATGGTCGCCAAACGGAAAGTTTCGCTTGATGATTTGTTTGACCAGATAAAACAGGGTGAAGTAAAAGAGCTTAATATTATTGTAAAAGCCGATGTCCAGGGTTCAGTCGAAGCGATTAAACAGTCCCTTGAAAAATTGAGCAATGACGAGGTTAAGGTTCAGATTATCCACGGCGGCGTAGGCGCTGTCAATGAGGCCGATGTCACGCTGGCTGAAGTTTCGAATGCAATTATTATCGGCTTTAATGTGCGTCCGCCCGCGAATGTTATGGAAGCCGCAGAAGCGGCTGGTGTTGATATACGGCTGTACAGGGTTATATACAATGCCATAGAAGATATACAGAACGCGATGAAAGGCATGCTTGAGCCTACGTTTAAAGAGGTTGTCGAAGGTCATGCCGAAGTTCGCAAAATTTTCAAGGCTTCGAATGTTGGGACAATCGGAGGGTGTTACGTGCTTGACGGAAAGATTACGCGCAGTTCCGACATAAGAGTTGTTCGCGACGGCATTGTCGTTTATGAAGGGAAACTGGCATCGCTTAGAAGGTTTACCGACGATGTACGCGAAGTGGTCCAGGGTTATGAATGTGGTATATTAATTGACAAGTTTAACGATATTAAGGAAGGGGATGTTATAGAAGCGTACCGGATGGTAGAAGTGGAGAGATGACCTTTATTTGGATGGTGATTTTATGGATAGAACGGACAGAATAGCGGGTGAGATACAAAAAGAGATTTCGGATATTATCCGCACCGGCATAAAGGATCCGAGGCTGCCTGATCTTGTTTCGGTAACCGGTGTCCGCGTGACTAAAGATTTGCGTTATGCAAAGATATATATAAGCGTTTTGGGAGATGAACAGAAAAGAACAGACGCGATTAACGCGTTGAAGCACGCCGCCGGTTTTGTAAGGCGTGAATTGGGCAAGAGGATCAAAATAAGATATACGCCTGAATTGATATTTGAACCGGACGATTCGATAGAACAGGGAATACACATTGGCAAGCTTATTGAAAAAACCATGAATCCCGATAAAGGTTAGTTAAAATAATAAGCACAAAAGTTGTTTGAAAGGAATGAGCCTTTGAAAGAATTAATTGATCTTATAAATAAAGCGAGTTCAATTGTTATTTTAACACATTATTCGCTCGATGGAGATGCATTGGGTTCATCTTTGGGATTGGCCCTGGCGTTGGATTATATTGGGAAGGAAGTTACGGTATTCATTGAGGAATCCATTCCAAAGTCGCTTGAGTTCCTGCCGGGCCAGGACCTTATTTCATCGGACATGGGCAAAAATGCGGATCTCGCGATCAGCCTCGATAACAGCGACCTTAAAAGGCTTGGGAACGGGGCCGAAATATATGCCCGCGCGAAAAAGAAAATAAACATAGACCACCATACGACAAACAGTATGGAAGCAGACAGCCTTTGGATTGATCAGAACGCGTCGGCTACGGGTGAAATGGTTTATAAACTGATTAAGGCTATGGATATTCCCATAAGCAAAGATATCGCGGTATGCCTTTATACTGCGATAATTACGGATACGGGCGGTTTTCGTTACAGCAATACGACGCCCGACAGCCATATTATTGCTGCGGAGCTAATTAATTGCGGGATTCCGTTTGCCCGTATAGCAAAAAAGGTTTTTGACATAGTTTCGCATTCGAAAATGTCCTTGCTGAAAAAGACAATTCAGAACCTGACCCTTTATTTTGATGGAAAGGTTGCCGTATCGTGGCTTCTGTATGATGACATTTACCCGGTAAATGCACAGTCCGATGATTACGAAGGACTCGTAAATGTCGGGATAAATCTTGAAGGCGTTGAGGTATCGCTTTTTATACGCGAAGAAGAACCGGGGCGCTTTAAGGGAAGCCTTAGGGCAAACGATTATGTTGATGTTGCAAAAATAGCCGGAAAGTTTTCCGGAGGAGGGCATATAAGAGCCGCAGGGTTTAATGCCTCAGGCAATATGGATGATATTATCATGCGGGTCCTTGATGAAATCAAAAAGGAGCTCTAAATGAACGGTATTTTATTGTTAATCAAGCCTCCGAACATGACTTCATTCGATGTTATAGCCTGGCTTCGGAAAATTACGGGGATAAAAAAGATCGGTCACGCCGGTACGCTTGATCCTGCGGCGTGCGGCCTGCTTCCCGTTTGTATCGGGAAAGCGGCAAAAACGCTGCCGTGGTTTTCGGAATTTGACAAATCCTACCGTGTTGAAATGATTCTCGGCATTGCTACCGATACTTATGACAGTGAAGGCAGTATTCTTGGTAAAAATCCCGTTAAACTTGAAAAATCCTTTATTGAATCCGTCATTTGCGGATTTGCCGGTGAAACTGAGCAGACTCCGCCGATGTATTCGGCTGTCAAAGTAGGTGGCAGGCGGTTGTATGAACTTGCAAGGAAAGGCATCGAAGTAGAGCGCAAACCCCGCAGGATTATAATATATGATATCGATATTCTGGATATAAAGGACGAAGGATCTTACCCTGTCGTCCGGTTTGATGTGAAATGCTCTAAAGGCACATACATACGTACTTTGTGCAATGATATAGGCATAAAACTCGGATGCGGCGCTCATATGTCATTTTTAATAAGGACCGGAGTAGGGCCTTTTTCACTCGCTGATGCGGTAACGCTTGAAGAAATTGAAAAACGCAGCGGCGAGGGTGACATCGAGTCTCTCATTCATGCGCCCGATATAGTGTTCCGCGGGTACCCGCAGGTTATACTTGAACGTAAGGACGTGAAACGTTTCATAAACGGCGCGATGGTTTCAGGTTTGCCGGATATTAACGCTGAAGCGGGAAATTATATCAGGGTATATGCGGAACCGGAACGTTTTATCGGGCTCGGGACAGTCTTATGCGTTAACGGGGAAAAAGCGGTAAAGCCCGTTAAATTGTTTTTGGATTGAAATAAAATGAATAAAAACAAAGGGAAGGAACTGCCGTGAATATACTTGAAAATGGATTTTACCCGGATTGCGATAAATACAGCGGGGTAGGCCTTGGCAATTTCGATGGGCTGCACAGGGGCCATATGGCCCTTATAAATACGCTCGTACATAAATGCAGGCTCAATGACCTTCATTCCGTCGTATATACTTTTAAAAAGCATCCCGAAAACATATTGAGAAAAAAACTGTTTACCCCGCTGATAATGACAAGGGAACAAAAAACCGCAATGCTTGCGAAAACCGGTATTGACACATTGTATTTCCAGGAGTTTGACGAGAATTTTTCAAGAATGACCGCCGATGAGTTTATTAAAAACATACTCGTCGAAAAAATGCGCTCAAAGCTCGTTGTCGTCGGTTTTAATTTCCGTTTCGGTTATATGGGCAGGGGTGACGCCGAATATCTGAAAAAAATGGGCAAAAAACTTGGTCTTACCGTTATTGTGATACCTCCGGTAAAAGTCGGCGGGGAAATAGTAAGCAGTACCCTTATTCGCCAGTATATAGCGAAGGGTAGAATGGAAAAGGTATTTGAACTGCTCGGCCGTCACTTTTCACTTTCGGGCAAGGTAGTCGCCGGAAGGCGGGAAGGAAGGACAATGGGATTTCCGACCGCGAACATGCTGCCCGAAGAATACCTTATTCTGCCGGCACCCGGGGTTTATGTCACGAGAACGCTTTACCAGGGGCAGTGGTACAACAGCCTTACGAATGTCGGAATTTGCCCTACGGTTAAAAACGACAAAACAGCGGCCGTTGAAACTCATATGATAGATTTTGAACAGGAACTGTACGGGCAGGATATAGAGGTTTTCTTCATCAAAAAACTTAGAAGCGAGAAAAAATTCGAATCACATGCCGATCTGATAAACCAGATAAAAAAGGATATAGAAAAAGCCAAAAACGAATGGTATTGATATGTATAGGAAACGCCTTTTGCCGGGATAATTCACAACAGGTGAATTTATTCGATCCTGTGATGAAAGGTGTTTGTTATGAAAAAAGGAAGAATTATTTTTGTACTGCTCGTCCTGACACTGTTAATATCAGGCCTCGCATACAGGCTTTACGGCATCCAGATAGTGCAGCATGAACGGTATTCGGCGGCCGCATACAGGCAGCGGAGCCGGATGACTGAGATTTACCGGGAAAGAGGGCAGATACTCGACAGGAATATGATATCGTTTACAGGCAGGGATACGGAATATATTGCTGTGCTGCAGCCGGCTATTTTCACTTCCGATCCTGATGAAAGGAAATTAGTCGCCGAGATTCTCGGAACGGATGTTGAGGAATTTGTAAATTTTTCGCAGTACAATGCAGAACCGAGGGTCTATACTATTGAAGACAGGCTTGCGGAGGAACTGGCGCAGAGGAACATAATAGGCGTTTCGGTAATAGAGACAAGAAAAAGGACCGGACCGGACATGCCCGCCGCGCATCTGATCGGTTACACCGACGATTCCTGTACATTTGGTCTTGCGGGTTTGGAAAAGGCGTACCAGGATATCCTCACGTCAGGGAATATTGTTTATGTCCAGGCGACAACCGACGCGAACCATAAATATCTTGACGAATACGGGTACAGGCTCCAGCGTGTTTACGGCGAGAACCCGCTGAGTATAAGGCTTACGCTCGATTACCATATGCAGAAGCTTGCCGAAGAGGTAATGGATAAAATGGTAGCTTCGGGCGCTGTTGTAATTATTGACATATTAAGCGGGGATATACTCGTACTGGCAAGCCGGCCCGGGTTTAACCCCGAAGATGTTTCGGCATATCTTGATGATGAAACGCAGCCGCTGTTCAACAGGGCAATCGCGGGTTATACACCCGGTTCGATTTTTAAGGTGATTACGGCAGCCGCGGCGCTGGAGAATAACTTTAATACTTCCCGGACTTTCGAATGCCCTGGTTTTGTGACGATAGGCAATCAGATTTTCAAGTGCTGGAGTTATGATGACGGAGGCCATGGGACATTGGACTTGAAGAACGGTTTTGCGCAGTCATGCAACAGCTATTTTATAAACCTGGGAATCTTTCTCGGAGCTGAAAAGATGATTGAAACGGCGAAGGAGTTCGGGCTCGGTTCGGTAACGGGAATAAACTCGCAGAAGATATCGGAATTTGCGGGTCTGCTTCCTGAATTTTCAGACCTGCAAAGCGATGGAAATATCGCAAACCTTGCCATCGGGCAGGGGAAGATACTGATTACCCCGCTGCAGGCCGCAAGCATAGCTGCGACGATAGCCAACGGCGGTATCCGGAACAGTGTGAACATCGTGGACTGCATCGTTAATAAAAACGGCGAAATCATAAGGGATTTGAAGAAAAAGGAATGGAAACGCGTTATTTCAAGGGATACGGCAAATAAATTAATGGAGATGATGTCGGCTACGGTAAGCATTGGAACAGGCCACCGCGCCGATATCGGGGGATACGGCGGATCGGCAGGGAAAACGGGAAGCGCCGAAACAGGTATGTTCGAAAACGGAAAAATGATTATACATGCCTGGTTTACAGGTTTTTTCCCATATGTTGAACCGAAGTACGCGATGTGTGTGTTCGTCGAAGACGGAACTGGCGGCGGAACATCCGCTGCTCCCGTATTTGCGGAAATAGCGTCAAGGATAATGGAATGGGAGGAAACACGCTGAATAAAATTCAGACAAAATATATCCGATGTCGTATTTGATGGTAGAAAGATATGATGATGAGGTGATATGCTGTGGAAAAAAGACTATACCGCAAGACGCGCGACAGGGTATTCGGAGGGGTGTGTTCAGGTCTGGCGGAATATGCGCAGGTAGATAAGGGCCTTTTACGATTCCTCACGGTTGTTGCCATTTTGGTCACGGGAGTTTTTCCCGGCTTGATCGCGTATATTGTCTGTGTCCTTATGGTCCCCACGGAAGAGGCGGTTTTCAAGGATGAGATGTACAGGGAAACCAACGGGGAAGGAAGCCGATCTGTGCGTCCGAACCCAGAAAACACGCGAATGGTTATCGGAATTGCGCTGATATTGATAGGAGCTATTACCCTTGCCAAACTTTTGTTTGACTGGATAGATTTCAGATATGCGTTCCCGGCGGCTCTTGTTATTATAGGCGCTGTGCTTGTTTACCAAAACAGGAGGAGCAGTTGATGAAAAAGGGTAATGCTGTAGGCGTAATTCTTATTATAATCGGTATTGGCTGGATTATACGCAAGGCAGGCTTAATAGACATTAACTGGATAGCTTCGATTAAGGTTCTTTGGCCCGTATTCCTCGTTTCGCTCGGAATAAGCCTTTTGGTAAAGCGCAGGAACTGGCTTGTGACATCGGTGTGGATCCTTACTTTCGTTTTGTTTATCGGGTTTGGCATATATAAAAGGAATGAACCGGGGAATATCATTGATATTGAGAAAAGGTTCGGAATTGACAGGAGCCCGATTGTGGCGGTCGAAAAACGGCCTTTTTCGGCGGAAATACCTTTGCCGCGCGATGCCGAACAGGGCAGGCTGATACTTCAGCTCGGCGGTGTGAACCTTAACCTGAAGGAAGGAAATGACAGTTTTTTTGTCAAAACAAGCTCAAATATTCCGGGTCTTCAACAGCGCCTCGCCGAAGGAAAGCAAACCGTTCTCGAGTACAGCCATGAACAGTTCAATGCCGGAAACGCCGTAAGAAATATGGACCTTGAAATGAATCCCGGTTTGGTTTGGGAGGTTGATGCAAACCTCGGGGTAGTTGATGGCGAAATGGATTTTGAAAATATCCCGGTAGAAAAAATAACGCTTCAACTCGGCGCGGGTGAAATGGCGCTTTCGATAGGTGATAAACAGGAGCATTCGAAGGTTACGCTCCGAGCGGGAGCATCCGACGTCGATATTTATGTCCCATCACAGGCAGGACTTATGGTTAGGTCGGGCAATATCCTGACGGATCTTTCTTTCCACAATTTATCGTTAACGGCGAAGGACGGCGTATATGTGTCCGAGAACTATGACAGCTCCGAGTACAAAATAGAAATTGATGTCGTATCCGCACTGAGCGCCGTTCAAATCTTCGGAAGGTAATAACGCAATTTCCGCAACAGCATTTGCGCATTCAAAAGATGCTGATTATTCATATATTCACATCTTTTTTATTTTCCGCATATAAATGATTATCAATATGTCCGTGGAGTGATTTCTTTGCCTTGCAGCAATAAACTTAGCTCAACCCAGTTGGCAATCATTACGGCTGTCATTACGGTAATTGGCGATCTTATCGCGCTGATAGCTGCTTTGGCCGCTTTTGACGAGGAACAGCAGGGCAAAGAAGAAACCAGGCGTGAACTTGAAAATAATATCAAATATAAGCAGGACAAACTTAAATCGTATACCACCTCGTAATATTCGCTGATTGCCTTTATTTATCGAGGCATATTACCGGCGCTGTTTCCAGGTTTGTTTATATCTATTGGCAATACCTTTCCGAAAATAATATTTCCTGAAAAATAAAAATATATTTTGTCTTATGATGCTTAAAAATAAGCGGGTTTTGGATTATAGCATCGAAATCGGACTGGAAAAAAAACTTGCATTATGATGAATATGGAAATATAATGTTTGTAAGAATTATACAGAAGGAGGTCCTTGCGGGTGGGTAACCAGATTCGAATTTTAGTAGCCGATGATAATGTAGAGTTCGGAGAAATTGTATGCGATTATCTTTCCAACTGCGATGATATCGAAGTAGTTGGCAGGGCGGAAGACGGCCTTGAAGCCATACGTTTAATTGATGAATTGAATCCGGATATTGTTATTCTTGATATTATCATGCCTCATATGGATGGTTTGGCCGTGCTTGAGCATTATTATAAGGTTCCGCCTTCCGAAAAACCGATGTTTATCATTCTGTCTGCCGTAGGCCAGGATAAAATTACACAGCAGGCTGTAAGTCTTGGCGCGGAATATTATATTGTAAAGCCGTTTGATCTTGAGATACTGGTTGAAAGGATACGCCAGCTCAAAAAGGGAGATATTCTTATAAATCGTCCGGAGAGTGTGAAAACGGCTCAAAAAACAAGGGGGATTAAGCCTTCCAGCCTGGAAAACCGGATAACGCAGATAATGAGGGATGTCGGCGTTCCCGCGCACATAAAGGGTTATCAGTACATGAGAGACGCTGTGATGCTTGTAATTGAAGATATCGAATTAATAAGTTCGGTTACAAAAAGGCTGTACCCTGAGCTTGCGCGCAGGTATAAAACCACGCCGAGCCGTGTTGAAAGGGCTATACGGCATGCTATTGAAGTTGCATGGACGAGGGGTCAGGTAGATACAATCCATGAATTGTTCGGTTATACTATCAATACAAAGAAAGGAAAACCGACAAATTCGGAATTTATCGCAATGATTGCGGATAAACTTCGTCTTGAAGCCAAGGTCAGCTAGGTTCGCCCGCTTAAGTAATAAATTCAGGAATATACGCTTAATTAAGAGTGTTTTTCTATAAAACGCTCTTATTCAGATAGGGCTGCATGCGGTTTCCGCAGCAGCCCTTTTTGTATGAACGCAGCCCTGTCTGCAAACCCCCCGCCGGTTTTCAGCATTATTCCCGCGGGCTCTGCTTCGCGGGTCGAGGCGTTGCTTCCGCGTTCCGGTTGGTACGCGGCTTTACTTCGGGCATTTTGTTCCACGGATGGCGTAAGGGATTTATTGTTATTGGTTAAAGTGTTATAATAACGAGGCGGGAGTTGCTCCGCGCGTTTATAAGCGGAGCGGTTTCTGCGGGTGTGTTTTTATGCGCGGGGAAATGGTGTTGAAACAGGCTTTAATGATGTCACATGAATATGCGAAAGCTGTTGTGAAGGAAGGGGACTGCGTTGTGGACGCCACAACGGGCAATGGCAATGATACCGTCTTTTTGGCTGAATTGGTCGGATGTACCGGGAAAGTATACGGTTTCGATATCCAGCACGAAGCGATTGATAATACGCGTAAAAAGCTTGAGGAACGCGGCTTTTTGGAAAGATGCGTGCTTATCAACGACGGGCATGAGAATATGGCGAAATATATAACCGAACCTGTAAAGCTTGTTATGTTCAACCTTGGATACAGGCCGGGAGGGGATCACAGCATAGCCACAAAAGGTGAAACCACAATGCAGGCCATACGTGCTGCTCTTGAGAAGCTGGTCGTGCACGGCCTCATACTTGTTGTAATATATCACGGCGGAGATTCGGGTTTTTCGGAACGCGATTATCTGCTCGCAAAACTTCCCGAACTTAATTCAAAAATATGCGCCGTAATGCATATGAATTATTTAAATCTTCCGAACAATCCGCCGATGCTTGTTTGCATAGAAAAACTGAAACAAACTGATTAACAGGGAAACCCGTTCCATCAAAAACAGCGTCTAACATTCATGTTATTTTTTTAACAAAAACCTTTCTGAAATATTGCAAAGATGTCCCAATTAAGTTATAATTCTAAATAATTGCAATCAATAGAATTAAAATAAGCGGGAATATGGTCTTTGAACAAGTTTTAGCGTATTATTGACTTCCGGTGAAACAGGCCCGTTTCGAAATAATTCTTATGCGGATGTTTCTTTGACACCCATGTCAATCAAATGGGTGCGGATGCTTTCGCTAAAGCTCCGGACCTATTGCCGTTGATCTGTTATTGCTGTAATTACATATAGAATACGAGGTGTGGTACGATGGCAACGATGGATAAAATTAACGACCTCTATGCCAGAAAGCAGAAAGCGGAGCTTGGAGGCGGAGAGGAACGTATTGAGAAGCAGCATGCCTCCGGTAAGAAAACAGCACGGGAAAGAATTCAGATGCTTATGGATCCGAACAGCTTTGTTGAAATTGATGCGTTTGTTGAGACGAGAAGCATTGAGTTCGGTATGCAGAAAAAGAAAATCCCGGGAGATGGCGTTGTTACCGGATACGGCACCGTTAACGGACGTCTTGTGTTTGTATCTTCTCAGGATTTTACCGTTATAGGCGGTTCTCTCGGTGAAATGCATGCGGCCAAGATAACAAAGGTTATGGATATGGCTATGAAAATGGGAGCTCCGTTCATCAGCATCAACGATTCCGGGGGGGCAAGGATAGAAGAAGGTATTGATGCCCTAAAGGGGTTTGGTGAAATATTTTACAGGAACACAATCGCTTCGGGGGTAATACCGCAGATTTCGGTTATAATGGGTCCGTGCGCGGGCGGAGCGGTATATTCTCCGGCTATAACCGATTTTGTGTTCATGGTCGAAAAAACAAGCCAGATGTTCATAACCGGGCCTCAAGTGATTAAAGCGGTAACGGGTGAAGACGTTACGTTTGAAGAGCTCGGCGGGGCTGCAACCCATAGTACGGTTAGCGGTGTTGCGCATTTCAAATGTGCTTCTGAAGAAGACTGCATAAGGGATATAAAAAGGCTTTTGAGTTTCCTCCCCGACAATAACCTGTCCGACAGCGAACTGTACGACTGCACTGATGATCTGAACCGCATTTCTGAAGAATTGAACGGTATAATCCCCGATGAACCGAACAAACCGTATGATATGAAAAAAATCATAACGACGGTTCTTGATAATTACGATTTCTTTGAAGTTCATGAGGGTTTCGCGAAAAACATAATAGTCGGGTTCGGGCGCATAAACGGGCGGACGGTTGGAATAGTCGCAAACCAGCCGCAGGTAAACGCCGGAGTCCTCGATGTTGATTCTTCGGACAAAGCGGCGAGGTTTGTACGTTTTTGCGACGCGTTCAATATCCCGCTTGTAACGTTTACCGATGTTCCCGGATATCTTCCCGGCGTCGGGCAGGAACACACGGGAATAATCCGGCATGGCGCGAAGCTGCTGTACGCGTTTTCTGAAGCGACCGTACCGAAGATTAATGTAATAGTAAGAAAGGCATACGGCGGAGCGTATATAGCGATGAACAGCAAGCATCTCGGAGCGGATATCGTTTTTGCGTGGCCTTCCGCGGAGATTGCGGTAATGGGACCGGATGGCGCTGCAAATATCATATTCAGGAAAGACATAGCAAACTCCGACAATCCGATTGCGTTCCGCGAAGAAAAAATCCGCGAGTACAGGGAAAAATTTTCTAACCCGTATGTGGCAGCCTCAAGAGGATATGTTGACGACGTAATTGAACCGGCTACGACGAGAATCCGTGTTGCCGGAGCACTTGAGATGCTCACAAGCAAGAGGGAAACAAGACCTTCGAAAAAGCACGGAAATATTCCGCTGTGATTATCGATTCAAATACAATCGGAACAACCGACATAATGAAATAGTACTGGAGGTATAATCGACATGAGAAAGTTTGTAATAAACGTGAATGGAAACAGGTATGAAGTAGAAGTTGAAGAGGTTACCGGTTCGGGCAATGCGATCGCGACTGCCGCGGCTCCGGTACAAGCGGCTCCGGCTGAACCTGCGCAACCCGTGCAGAAGGCTGCGGCTCCCGAGGCTCCAAAACCGGCGGTAAGTTCATCAGCGCCGGAAGGTGCCGTGAAAATAACGGCTCCGATGCCGGGCACAATACTTGATATTAAGGTAAAAACCGGCGATCAGGTGAAAAAGGGAGATGTACTGCTTATACTTGAAGCCATGAAGATGGAAAACGAAATTGTATCCCCGCAGGATGGAGTTATCGCTTCGGTGAATACGTCGAAGGGAGCATCCGTGAACAGCGGAGATCTGCTTGTTTCTATCAGCTAATGAAATCTGCTGTAAAAGGAGGGTGTAATAATGGGAGTAAAAATAACAGATACTACCCTTAGGGATGCTCATCAGTCATTGCTTGCCACAAGGATGAAAATTGAGCATATGCTGCCTATTATAGAGAAGATCGATCAGGTCGGGTATAATTCCCTGGAATGCTGGGGCGGCGCTACATTTGATTCATGCCTCAGGTTCCTTAATGAAGATCCGTGGGAAAGGCTTCGCAAAATCAGGGCAGCGGCAAAAAAGACAAAGCTCCAGATGCTGCTCAGGGGTCAGAACCTTCTCGGATATAAGCATTATGCCGATGATGTGGTCGAATACTTTGTTCAGAAAGCCATCGCGAACGGTATTGATATAATAAGGATTTTTGACGCCCTTAATGATACGAGGAACCTTGAAGTCGCGATGAAAGCCACGAAGAAGGAAGGCGGCCATGCCCAGGCAGCGATTTGCTATACGATAAGCCCGTTCCACAGTTTAGAGCAGTTTGTCAAGCTCGCGAAAGAAATGGTGGATGCCGGCGCCGATTCGATATGCATAAAGGACATGGCGGGCCTGTTAACGCCGTATGTGGCATATGATCTTGTAAAAGCATTGAAGGAAAACATAAAAGTGCCGATACAACTGCATACTCACTATACGAGCGGAGTTGCGTCAATGACTTACCTGAAGGCGATTGAGGCCGGGTGTGATATTGTAGACTGCGCGATTTCACCGCTTGCGATGGGAACTTCGCAGCCTCCCGTCGAACCGCTCGTGGCTACTCTTCAGGGGACTCCGTACGATACCGGGTACGACTTAAGCCTGTTATCGGATATCGCGGATTATTTCCGTCCGCTGCGCGAGGAATTCCTTGCATCCGGGCTTTTGAACCCGAAAGTTCTCGGAGTGGATATAAACACGCTGCTGTACCAGGTTCCCGGAGGAATGCTGTCAAATCTTGTTTCGCAGCTTAAGCAGGCGGGCAAGGAAGATAAGTACATGGAAGTGCTCCAGGAAGTGCCTAAGGTAAGGGAAGAGCTTGGTTATCCGCCGCTCGTTACACCGACGAGCCAGATTGTCGGGACACAGGCCGTTATGAATGTAATTGCGGGCGAAAGATATAAAATGGTGCCGAAAGAAACAAAGGCGCTTGTCAGGGGCGAATACGGCAAAACGCCCGCGCCGATAAAGGATGAAATTGCAAAGAAGATAATAGGCGATGAAGAACGCATAACATGCCGTCCTGCCGATTTGATTAAGCCTGAACTTGATAATATAAGAAATGAAATGAAAGAATATCTCGAGCAGGATGAGGACGTGCTTTCATACGCGCTTTTCCCGCAGGTGGCAACTAAGTTCTTTGAATTCAGGAAAGCGCAGAAATACAGGATTGACCCTGATATGGTCAACTATGAAGAAATGGTGCATCCGATATAACGAGGGGGGTTAAGAGGCGGAATTCCCCCTCTTTTTATTCTGTGGAAAATACGGTCCGGAACGGAAGGGGAAATGATATGTTAGGTTTTGATTACTCAAACGCTGAGGATTTTGTCAATCCGCATGAGGTTGAATATTTTCTTCCTTATGTTGAAAAGGCACATCAGTTCTTGCATGAAAAATCCGGTCCGGGAAACAGCTTTACCGATTGGGTCAGGCTTCCTGTCGAATATGACAGGGAAGAATTTTCGCGTATAAAAGACACTGCTGAACGGATAAGAAACAACTCCGAAGTTTTAATTGTTATCGGGATAGGCGGTTCGTATCTCGGCGCAAGAGCAGCGATTGAGGCTTTAAACCACTCTTTTTACAACGAGCTTCCGGGCTCAAAAAGGAACGGACCGCAGGTTTATTTTGCGGGAAATAATATAAGCTCCGACTATATTTCGGATCTTCTTGATGTTATAGACGGGAAGGATATCTCCGTCAATGTTATATCGAAATCCGGCACTACGACCGAACCGGCGATTGCTTTCAGGATTTTCAGGGAGTATATGGAAAAAAAGTACGGCGCGGCTGAAGCGAGAAAGCGCATTTTTGCGACAACCGACAGGAATAAGGGAGCGTTAAGAGCTGTTGCCGTATCCGAAGGTTATGAGACTTTTACTATTCCTGACGGAGTGGGAGGCCGATTCTCCGTGCTGACTGCGGTTGGCCTGCTTCCAATTGCCGCTGCCGGAATCAGTATTGATCAGATAATGGAAGGAGCGGCGCAGGGTTATGAGCTGTACAGCAAACCGCTGCACGAGAACCCGTCGTACCAGTATGCCGTGGTAAGAAACGCATTGTACCGGAAAATGAAAACAATTGAAATAATGGTGAACTTCGAACCGTGCCTGCATTATTTTACCGAGTGGTGGAAGCAGCTATTCGGCGAAAGTGAAGGCAAAGACGGCAAAGGTATTTTCCCTGCCGGTGTTGACTTTACTACCGATCTGCATTCGATGGGACAATATATCCAGGACGGTATCCGGAATATATTTGAGACAGTGCTGAACATAAACGCTTCACGCAGGAATATAGCGGTCAGCGAAGACAATGAAAATGCCGACGGGCTGAACTATCTTGCCGGTAAAAACCTGAGTGAAATAAACAGAAAAGCGATGGAAGGCACGATTATGGCCCATGTGGACGGAAATGTCCCCGTTATGCTGATAAACATTCCCAAAATGACTGCTTACTATTTCGGCCAGCTTGTGTATTTCTTTGAAAAGGCATGCGGGATAAGCGGATACCTTCTCGGCGTGAACCCTTTTGACCAGCCCGGTGTTGAAGCGTATAAGAAAAACATGTTTGCCCTTCTCGGAAAACCCGGGTATTAATAACAGGAATAAAAGTGAAAGAAAAAAACAAATAAAAAACTTCCGTTAAAAACGGGAGTTTTTATGTTTTAACTGATAAAATTACTATTTATACAAAAAAACAGGCAATTTATCCAGGCAATATTGATTATTTTTCTTATATATGATTATTATACGAATATATGTATATATTTTTCAAAGCAGGCTTATCGAAACAGATTTCTCAAATTACGCATAAAAAGCGCAGCATGAATAAAGCGATAATCATATAATTCAGCATGGGGGTGTCAATAATGGAATTAACAGATCAGCCGGCGGGAGGAGGAATGCTTACGGAAAAGAACACAGGAACCGCGGGAAACAAAGAGTTCGAAAACACCTCAAATAACCGGGAGGATATTATTAATCCGAATCCGATGCAGGCATTGAAATATGATTGGATTTCGGCGCTTTCCCACGAGTTCAGGACCCCCTTGAATGTAATCCTGTCTACAATACAAATTATCCAGTTGAGCTCAAACGGCTTAATGGAAGGCGAATACCGGAAGGTTAAGGACAAATACCTTAATATTATGAAGCAGAATTGCCTAAGGCTTTTGAAAATGGTTAACAATATAATTGACATCAACAGGATAAATTCGGATTTTTTCCACATAGACCTATGCAACGAAGATATTGTCAGGATTGTTGAAAATATAACCCTTTCGGTTAAGGAATATGCAAGCGCTAAAAATATTGATATTTCGTTCAGTTCAAACTGCAGTAAGCATATAATGGCCTGTGATACATTTCAGCTCGAACGTATTCTTTTAAATCTCCTGTCAAATGCGATCAAATTTACTCCGTTTGGAGGAAAGGTCAGCGTCGTTCTGACGGTAATGCCCGATAAGGTTTATGTTTCGGTTTCAGATTCCGGGCCGGGCATCCCGGAAAAATACCAGGATTTGATATTCGAACGTTTCAGCCAGACCGACGGTAAAAGTTTCATTGAAAAACGCGGAAGCGGAATGGGTCTTTACCTTGTGAAAAAACTGCTTGAGAGAATGAACGGGGAAATATGGGTATCAAGCAGGGAAGGCAAGGGAAGCACGTTTACGTTCTTTCTCCGGAATTACAAGCTCCCTGACGGAGTTAATGAAAAAAACACAAACAAGTACGATAATAACCGCGTGGAATGTCTGCAGGTCGAGTTTTCGGATATATACGTCTAGCCGGAAAAATATTGCGCCCGGTGCTTGACAAAGGAAGCGGAATATTGTATATTCTTAATTGTCAAACAAGTAGAAGTATCCACTTCTCACCCTGTGTCATCTTGATTTCAGGGTTAATCAGAGCAGTATTTGCTGTGGTTAAAGCAGGTGAAGTGGAACCTGCTTTTTTGTATGAAAAAAACAAATAATCATATATTTATATATGATTATTGTGGGGTTCAAAATTTAGCGGAGGTGTTTTTTATTAAGAAAACTCAAATACAGGTGAATAGCCAGATCAGGGATAAGGAAGTAAGGCTTATTGACGTAGACGGCACAATGATAGGAATTGTGTCCGCGAAGGAAGCCCAGCTAAAGGCCAACGAAAGGGATTTGGACCTGGTAAAGATTTCACCTAATGCCAATCCCCCTGTCTGCAAGATAATGGATTACGGCAAATATCTTTATGAACTGTCGAAAAAGGAAAAAGAAGCAAAGAAGAAGCAGACAAACATATCGGTTAAAGAAATAAGGTTATCGGCAAAAATAGAAGAACATGACTTTTCATTCAAGCTGAAAAATGCGGTAAGGTTCCTTAAGGACGGCGACAAGGTAAAAGTATCCATACGTTTCAGGGGCAGGGAAGTACAATACACCTCCATAGCTTACCAGGTGATAAACAGGTTTGCCGAAATGCTGAAAGACTACGGCAAAATGGAAAAGAGCCCTGTTTTGGAAGGTAGAAGTATGACGGTCGTATTTGCTCCGATTAAGGAAAAACAATAGGACCGAAGTATATTAAGTGTACGTTGCAGTAATTGTTACGGCATGCATCAACGGTATGGTGTTTTGCAGGCGCGCTTTACCGTAAGCTTTGCAAAAACACTTTCTTGTTGTTTTGGCCTGTGTTTTCCATTGCTGTTTCACAGGCCATTTACAGCGCTATTATTATATTTGAGGAGGTTTTGTCCATGCCAAAGTTAAAGAGCCACAGCGCTTCTAAGAAAAGATTTATTATAACCGGTACTGGTAAGGTTAAGCGAAATAAAGCATATAAAACCCATATTCTTACCAAGAAAACCACAAAACGCAAACGTAATTTACGTAAACCTGCTGTAGCATCAGATGCAAACGCAGCAATCATTAAAGCAATGCTGCCTTACAAGTGATAGGAAAGAGGTGTAGGAAATGGCAAGAGTAAAGGGTTCAGTTGCAACGAGAGCAAGACGGAAAAGGGTATTAAAGCTCGCTAAAGGTTATTTTGGCGCAAAAAGCAAATTATACAGAATTGCTAATCAAGCGGTTATGAAATCCCTGGTATATTCATACCGCGACAGGAAAGCGAGAAAAAGGGATTTCAGAAAATTGTGGATCACAAGGATAAACGCTGCGGCAAGAATGAACGGGATGTCTTACAGCCGTTTTATGAACGGTCTGAAAAAGTCCGGAATAACGCTTAACAGAAAAGTCCTGGCCGATATGGCGGTAAACGATGCGGCAGGTTTCGCAAAGCTTGTTGAAAAGGTGAAAGGCTGAAATGTCGATACCGGAATAGAAAAATGGAAAAAGAAAGAAGCAGTACCGAAAAGGTATTGCTCTTTTGTTTTTGACCGGATATTCAGCTTTCCGTGTTTTTTCCGCACCGATGTCTGCAGGTATGTGACCGTATTTTTGCATTTTTATTACAAAGCGTTGTAAACAGTACAAATATGGCCCGGAACAGGATATAATTGCAGTAGCAGCCGGTTGAAGATCCGAAAAATAACAGGCAATTTTGGATTGAATTAAGACAAACCCGTCTTGAGTATAAGGTATATCTGTTATAAAATAGTATCGAAACGGGTTGGCTGTATGGGTTTTGATTGCCATATAATTATTTTCCGTTGGGGGAGCTTTTGTGGCAGGTGTAAGCAATATAAAGGAATTTTTTACAGTAATAGGGAATTTCCTTGGTTTGAACGGGCCTCTTGATATTTTTTTAATGCTCGTTGATATAAGCATCATTTCGTTTATTGTATATAAGGTTATACAATTAGTCCGTGAAACCCGCGCGATGCAGCTTGTCAAAGGAATACTGTTTATTGTCATAGGATTGAAGGTAGCGCAGTTAATTGGGCTGAGAACTATGGCTTATATACTTGAAGGCGCAATCTCCCTGCTCGGATTTTCTCTCATTGTGCTTTTTCAGCCGGAACTCAGGCGTGGGCTGGAGAAAATAGGCAACAGCGGCTTCCGCAATTTCCTGTTGTTTGACGAAGATGCCGATCAGCTTCGTACTACGGCGTCAATCGAGGAGATTGTCAAATGCTGCAAGCACTTTTCCGAAGAATATATCGGAGCGCTTATCGTATTTGAAAGGAATACAAAAATCGGCGAAATAATTAACACGGGAACTCAAATGGATTCCCTTATATCTTATGAGCTTCTTACCAATATTTTCACACCGAATGCACCGCTGCATGACGGTGCGGTTATTATCAGAGACAACAAGATTAAAGCGGCGGCGTGCTATCTCCCGTTAACGGAAAACCCAAGCCTCAGCAGTGAGCTTGGAACGCGCCACAGAGCCGCTCTTGGAATTACTGAAGTATCGGATGCGATAGCTATTGTGGTTTCCGAAGAATCAGGGAAAATATCTTTTGCGCATAACGGCGGATTAACGCGGAATTTAACACCCGATACACTGCGTAAAGCTTTGTATCGCTTCCTTCTTGATAAGAGTTCTGCAAAGAAAGTACGCTTTTTATTCAGAAAGGCCAAGGATGATGAAGAATAGGCGCATAAGCTTAAACACTATTTTGGAAAATGATTTGGTTCTTAAGATTATATCGGTGCTGATTGGAATTTTAATCTGGTTCGTGGTTCTTGACCAGCAGAATCCTATGAGCGAGCACACGATTTCAGTTCCGCTGCGCACAAATAAGGAAGTGCTTGCAGCTAAAAATATAAGCCTTGTTTCTTCAACGATCCCCGATAATGTGAATGTAGTGATAAAGGGCAGGAAACAAAGACTTGATAAGGTTTCCGTCAGTGATTTTCATGCGTTTCTCGATTTCAGCGGAATTGAAAATACCGGACAGACATCGATGAATATACCTATCCCGCAGTACAGCGGGGACCAGGACATCATTATTTCGGATGTCTATCCGAAAACTGTCAGGATTTCGCTGGAAAGAATAGTACGCAAGGAATTTCCGATAAATATAAAATGGTCGGGCTCGTTCCCGGAAGGGTATGAAGCCGTTAATGTAAAACTTAGTCCCGACTCGGTGGTTCTGCAGGACCTTGAAAGCGTTATTAACAGTATTGACAATGTTGCCGTTACTATAGAGCGGGATCAGCTTTTTAAAGGAGGTTCATTAAACAGGCGTATTGAAGCATACGACAAAGACGGCAAAGTAATTCCTGCAATTGACGGAAATTTTCAGACAAGCATAAGTTACAATATCGCAAAAACGGTTCCCGTCGCTACAACTGTTACGGGAAAACCAAAAGAAAATTTCTATGTCAAGGATTACAAGTTGTCCCGGAACACGGTGCAGATAATCGGTAGTTACGATGTTATTAAAGATATTAACGTAATTAACGCTGAACAGCTTGATGTGAACGGGGTGGAAAGCTCCTTCAGCAGGGAGCTTGAACTTAAGATCCCCGAAAACGTGCAGCTTTATAACAGCAACAGCGTAATATCCGCGCAGGTTAATATAGAGCGATACTCATATAAAACGGTCTCAATACCGAAATCGTCGATTACAATATTCGGCGGTGATGTAACGGGCAAGGTCAGGTACAGGATTGATGAAGATGAAATATCATTTGTAATAAAAGGCCCGGCTGAAATACTTAACACTGTCGATGCAAAAACTATTAAAGGGTTTGTAAATGTTTCCGAACTGAACGAGGGTAAGGGAACGTTTGATGTGCAGGTATCCCTGCCTTCCGGAATTTACATAGACGGAAATGTCATAGTTACGGTAGAATCCGAAATCGTGGTACTGGATGAGGAAATGGACGAATCGGAACCGACGCCAGCTCCGCAGCCCGGCGAGGAGGCACTTGATGAAGAACATGCGATAGAGCCTCCTTCGAACGAGAATACATAACAATTTAGTTGAAAATATAGAAACCTCCAATAATCTTTTTTCTTGTTTACATATCATCCATATGCTAAAATATCAACGGTGGTTTATTACTATTGGAGGTAGATATGGACACAAAAGAAATACTGCGTTTGTTGCCGGGTTTATTAGGCGGTATCGCCATATTTTTATATGGTATGTTTTTGTTGGGCGAAGGCCTCCAGAAGGTCGCAGGTGAACGGCTCAGGTATATAATCGGTCTTTTGACAACCAATCCGTTTATGGGGATTCTGGTCGGAATGGTGGTTACAGCGCTTATTCAAAGCAGCAGCGCGACGACTGTTATGGTCGTCGGTTTTGTAAGCGCAGGGCTGATGACTTTAAAGCAGGCCATGGGTGTTATAATGGGAGCTAATATAGGCACAACCATTACCGCATGGCTTGTAACTATTGATATAGGAGACTATGCGTTGCCGCTTATCGCGCTCGGTTTTATATTGTTTTTTTTCGTTAAAAACAGGAGGATCAAATATGTAGGCCAGATAATTTTTGCTTTCGGCCTGCTTTTTTTTGGTTTGAATATTATGGGCGATATTATGGCGCCGCTGTCCAAATCCCGGGAAGTAGAGTATGCAATGCTTCAGGTGGGCGGGAATAAATGGCTTGGCGTGTTGATTGGTACTGTTGCTACGGCTGTTATTCAGAGCAGCAGCGCTACGATTGCGATTTTACAGAAACTTGCAAGCCAGACGACGGCAGCGGGAGAAGCCCTTATGTCACTTGAAGCCGCGATTCCGATAATGTATGGCTGTAATATCGGGACTACAATAACGGCATTGCTTGCTTCGATAGGAGCGAGCACGAACGCAAAACGTGCCGCGATAGCGCATTCGGTTATAAAAATTATAGGCGCTTTTATTTTTATCTGGCTGATAGGACCGCTTAACCAGCTTGTTAACCTGATAATGGGCAATCTTTCTTCTCCGGCCAGTATGGACACCGCGATTGCGATATCGCACACCGTCTTCAACATTTCTATTACGATACTGTTTTTACCGCTTACGCAGCTCCTCGTAAAACTAGTGACTTTGTATAAAGGCAGAGATGAACTTACCGAAAAAACGCTTATATATATCGGTGACAAGATATCTTCACCTACCGTTGCGATGGAAATGGCTAAAAAAGAAATGCTCAGGATGGCGAAAATAGTACAGAAAATGGTTAACTATACAAAGGAAGTCATCCTGGAGCAAAAAGCCTCTCTTATACCTGAAGTGGAGAAAATGGAAGATACGGTCGATATGCTCCAGCATGAGATACTTAACTACCTTTCAAAAATACTGTCTCAGAGCGCATTGACAGAAGGACAGTCGGTGAGGTTAACGGGGTATATGCGCATGATCCACGATTTTGAAAGAATCGGCGATCACTGTGACAGTTCAACAATGCTTGGAGCTAGCAATATTGAGAATAAGCTGCAATACTCCGAAAGCGCTTTGATCGAGTTAAAAGAGGTATTTGAAAAAATCGAGAATGTAATTCAAAAAACAGTTGAAGCTTTTGAAAACAACGACGAAAACACAGCAAGAAATGTTCTTTCAGAAGAAAACAGCATGGACAACATTGAAAAAACTTTGAGGGAAAGACATCTTGAACGGCTTAACAAAGGAGAGTGCAACCCGAATACCGCTATTACCTATGTTGAGCTCATTCATACGTTGGAGCGCATGACCGACAACTGCAAGAATATTGCCGAGTCGGTAATGGATGATATTCATCACAAGCTTTCCGCTCATTACAGCGGCAGAGAAAACGTGCATGCTTAGAGATGGTTATTCCGGCTTTGCTATACGGTTATCAATCCGGAAAGATGTTCATACACATAGCATAAGAATGTTTTGAAAAAAATTCAGCCGTATGAAAAGAGCAGGAATATCCGGATTATTAAATTGATTTTGGGAGGTCTGTTGTGGGAAGATTATTTGGAACTGACGGTGTCCGTGGTGTTGCAAACACCGAATTGACATGCGAGCTTGCTTTTAGTTTGGGGAAAGCGGCGGCTTATGTGCTTTCCGAAGAGGCAAAACATACGCCCCGGATAATTATAGGAAAAGATACAAGAAAGTCCTGTGATATGCTTGAAAATGCAATTGCCGCCGGAATATGCTCCGAAGGGGCGGAAGCCATTTGCGTCGGGGTTATATCTACTCCCGCCGTGGCATACCTGGTACGTGAATACTCGGCAGATGCCGGTGTTGTTATTTCAGCGTCACATAATCCCGCCGAATTTAACGGCATAAAGATTTTTAATTCGGGTGGGTATAAGTTGCCCGATGAGATCGAGGAACGCATAGAAAGAATAATACTTGACAATGCCGAAACACTGCCGGTTATTCCGGGGGACGGAGTCGGCAGTGTAACTGACAAACCGGACGCGAAGGAAGACTATGTTTCATTCCTCAAAAGGACCGTTGACACCACTTTAGAAGGATTTAAAATTGCGCTGGACTGCGCAAACGGAGCGGCATATGAAACGGCCCCGCGCGTATTCGGTGATTTGGGAGCGGAGGTTCTCGTTATCAATAACAAACCGGACGGCCTTAATATCAATAAAAACTGCGGTTCAACGCATATGGAAATGCTGACCGGATATGTCGTGAACAATAAATGTCACCTGGGATTCGCTTTTGACGGTGATGCAGACAGGGTCCTTGCGGTTGACGAGAGTGGCAGGATTGTTGACGGCGATAAGATTATGGCAATTATAGGGCTTGAACTGAAATCACGCGGCAGACTTGCAAATAATACGATAGTGACTACGGTAATGAGCAATATCGGGTTTGACATAATGGCTAAAGAGAATGATATTGTGCTTGAAAAAACGAAGGTCGGAGACCGCTATGTGCTTGAACGCATGCTTGAGAAAGGCCATATACTGGGTGGTGAACAATCCGGCCATATAATAATGCTCGACTTTAACACTACCGGCGATGGCCAGGTAACCGCGCTGCAGATTGCGCGGATAATGAAGAAAACGGGGAAAAGCCTGTCCGAGCTTGCTTCCGTAATGAATGTATATCCGCAGGTTTTAAGAAACGCGAAAGTGAAGAACGAAAATAAACATAATTATATGGATGATCCGGAAATCGCGCAGGAATGCCGTAAACTTGAGGAACTTTTCAAAGGTGAAGGCAGGGTGTTAATAAGGCCATCCGGGACGGAACCTTTGGTAAGGGTTATGATAGAAGGCAAGGATCAGGATTTTATTACAAAGAAAGCGGAAGAGCTTGCTTTACTCATCGAACGGAAGCTCGGCTAATATTCCTGATATATAGCTTAAATATTTGAAATAGAGTTCTATCATAAAATCACGGTTTGGCAGCATGGAAAAATGCCTCTTAACCGTGGTTTTTGTTATAAAAGCAAACAGCCATTATCAATCGCAGGAACTTAAATTGCTTATTATAAAGGTATCTGATGCAATTATTGAAAATAAGTATTTAATTCACTATGGAATATAGTATTTTTCCAAGATATATATATGACGATTAAAGATATAAGAGCATTAGCAGCTGAGTATATACCGACTGCAAAGGTTAAACGCAAGCTTTTTTGGAGATATTTATCAGTTTGGCAGAAGTAACCGGCAAACCTACACGCTGAAATAATCCCTATTGTAACAGTACGGATTTTTTGTAAACCATGGAAAGGAGATATTCCGGTACTGATTTATATGAGAAATGCACGCGAAATCGTTATTTTTATATTCATATTTCTGACTGTTCTGTTAATGGCAGGCTGCTTAAAAGAAACGGATACAATTGCGGCAAATGTACCTGCAACGGATACAGTTCCGGCAGATACTGCCAAATTGGATTCCGTATCGACGGATGTCATAATTAGGGAAAACGAAACAATAACATCTCTTTCTCCCGATGGGAAGTATCGTGCTGAAGCATATGGCACGGTTACTACAATAACAGCTGGCGGGTTTTACCCGTATGAAGGCATCAGGATATATGATATTGAAAGAAATGAAGTACTCTGGGAAATGGAACCCGGAGGCTATACGGTGAGTTTTATATGGTCGCCTGATGGCAAATGCGTCGGAATTTATTATACCGGGCGGATCTGGGGAGAAAGCATTGTTGTCGATATAGAAAAAAAGCAGCAAATATCGCTGCCAAAACTTGAAGAAATCGCTTCATTCTATGGCGAAGATGTAAAGCCGCAGGAAGACCGGCCTGATCCGTATTTCGAAATCAGCGGATGGGAAAATTCTGAAACGGCAGTTGTGGATTTTCGCTGGACCAAAGCGAACGGAGATGAATTCAGCGGCCGGTATTTATACAATGTAAAAACAAAAGAGATAGTTAGGTGAATTCATATGCATACCTATATGCCGGCGAAAAACAAGTATTACATTTTATTGAGCCCAATCAACGGGGAGATTGAGACAGAGTGAATTAGGGAAGGCAATTACATTAATGTTTACTTTGAAATGAAATATGGAAAATAGTGTACAGGAAAGATATACATTGAGATGGAAACGCGGGAGGTCCAATTGTGCTTAAAATCAGCTACCTTGCGTCCGGAGGGATAATTACAAACTATAAATGTTCGTCGAAGTGCAGGCACTGCAGCTATTCCAGTTCTCCAAAGTGGCCCGACGACTACATGACGCCTCACATCGCCGATGAGATTTTTTCCGTTCTTAAGAGCCTGGGATGTCATTCCGTTCATATCGGCGGCGGCGAACCGCTTCTAAAACCCGATAAAATTATGGATGTTCTTGATGCTGCCCGAAGAAACAATATCAGCATTGAATATATTGAAACCAATGCATCCTGGTATACGGGTGAAGAGTCGGCAAAGGCTGTTCTTACTGAACTGAAAAGTCATGGAGTACACACGCTGCTTATATCGATAGATCCATACCACAACGAGTATATACCGTTTTGGAAGGTAAAGGAATTAATTCAGGCCTGTTCTAAAGCGAACGTGAAAGTGTTCCCCTGGCAGGTTGAATTTTGGAGTGATCTCAATGCAATGGATGATCGTATCCCACATTCCCTCGATGAGTACATACGGATTTTTGGGCAGGATTATTTGTTGAAGCTGGTAAACAGGTATGGGCTTAATTTAAAAGGCCGTGCCCTGGAGACATATAAACCTGTGATGAAGAAGCAGCCTTTTGAACGGATATTGGAGAAATCAAGGTCCTGCGGACTGCTGTCGGGTATTTATCACTTTCATGTTGACTTGTACGGCAGCTTTATTCCGCAGTCGTGCCCAGGATTTTCAATTCCGTTAAGGGAACTGGCGCATGGGGCTGATCCTGATAAATACCGGATATTTTACAGTTTGGAGTCCACCGGCATAAGAGGTTTGGTCAAACTCGCAAAGAGAGAATATGGGTACGTACCTAAAGCTGAGTATGCCGGAAAATGCGATCTGTGCTATGATATCAGGAACTACCTGGTTTTGGAGCTGGGACTAAAACTGCCGGACTTAAAACCGGAAGGGCACTATAAGTATGTCTAGAATACATTTAACAGCCTTTGACAACCCTGCATTTTCAGGCATGGTTTGCAGGGTACGCTTTAGAGCATTATCCTGGACCGGGTCATAAAATCAAACACGAGTTGCGGGTACCGGTTGCTGAAAAATAAAAACATAAACGAATGCCCGGACAAGTCAAAGAATTATTGAAACTTACCAATTGACTTCATTAATTTTTGTGCTATATTATATGATATGTAACCTTAAATAAATTCAAGGAAATGGTTGGGATGTAAAAAAATTTAACGGTTTGTTTTTGGAATGCTTAATGGGGAGTAGTCCAAGTGTTATGTTTCAGTGGTTAAGCGGAACATACGCTTTTTTTTATTGAAAAAAGACACGACCCGATTGTCATGAAATGGAAGCGGGAATTTTAAAGTGCCACTTATACTAATGTGGTGATTTTTTAAAAAAAAATACGCATTTTAACCATTAGAGCCGCTTAACGGGGGTGACTTATTATTAAAAGATCAATAGTTTTGTTTGGGTTTCTGCTGATATTTTGGATCGTGATTTCCGGGGAGGCTGATTTTCAGCACATTTTATCCGGAGCGCTTCTCTCGCTGCTTATAGTTCTGTTTTGGAGAGAAGATCTCTTTTCAAGGCTTCCCGGTACGCCTAATATAAAGGAGTTATTACGCCTGGGGCATTTTATCCTGCTGCTGGTCGGATATATTATTCAGGCCAATATTTCCGCGGCTAAAACGCTGCTGTTTTCAGATCCGCCCGCAAAGCCCGTTTTTATGATCCTTGAACCGTCTGTCGATAGTCATTGGGGCAGGGTGCTTCTTGCAACGTGTATAACCATTACCCCCGGTACGGTGAGTGTTGATGTTGATCCCGAGACAGGCAGGTTCATTGTGCATGCCCTCACGGAACAGACAGGGATTGATTTGCTGCACTGGCGGCTCATTAGTGTAATTCACAAGATTGAAATGTGTGCTAAGGGGGAATGAGCATGCTGTGGATAATGACAGGACTGCTGGTATTGATTCTTTTGGTTCTTTTGCGCGGGATTATAGGTCCGACATCCATTGATCGCCTGATTTCGATTAACGGCATTACAAGCATGGTAAGCATGATTATCCTGTTAATGTCATACAGAAGCGGGGATTATGGTCTTATTGACATAGCTTTCGTTTTTATGATTTGCGCGTTTGCGGGAGGAATTTGGATACTCAGAGTGCTCACTCACGGCGACTGGCGGCTTAGGATTCCGGGCCTTAAGGGTTTCGAAGGCGATAAGGAGGAAACCGATTAAGATGATTAAAATAATAGCAAATATATGCTTTGTTTGCTCATTAATAGCTTTTGCCCTCGGAACGCTCGGATTGTATAAACTTCCTGATCCGTATTCGCGATTGCACGGGATGGGAATCGGCGATACGCTTGGTGTCGGGTTTGCCGGGCTTGGACTGCTTTTAATCAGCCCGGACTGGATTATAAGGATAAAAATAATTGTTTGCCTGTTCCTTTTCTGGGTGATTAATCCGACAATGACGCATCTGATAGCGAAATCCGGCTTGATTCATGGAACGAAGCCGACGGAAGGAACAAAAGTGATAAAGGAGTAAGAGTATGTATTTGGAAGCGTCCGATTATTGGCTCATGGCTCTATTGACAATTCTTGTCGTGGCGGCTTTAGCGATGTATTTTCTGAAAAATCTGATGCACGCGGCAATTGTTTTCGGTGCGTACAGCGTGACTATGGTTCTCGTATGGCTTACGATGAATACGCCCGACCTTGCGATAACAGAAGCCGCTGCAGGCATATGCACGACGGTAATGATAATGGTTGTCATTATGCGAACGGACCCAAACCGGAAGGTGAGGAAAAAGTGAAAATAAAAAATGTGGTGATTTTGATTTTAGTCCTGATCGCAGGCTATGGAATACTCATTACGGTAGCTGAGCTCCCTCCTTACGGGAGGCCTGACAACCCAATCCACAACGAGGTCTATGAGCGTTATGTCAATAATGCTCTGGAAGATACGGGAGTTCCGAATACGGTTACAGCGGTTGTTCTTGACTACAGGGCTTATGACACGATGTTCGAGACAATTGTGCTGTTCACCGCGGCTCTTGCTGCCGTTATAACGTTAAAATCCTGGAACAGGGCAGGTGACCGTTAAGTGAAAGACTTTATTTTAAAGCGTATCTCCGCTGTAATACTGCCATTTATTTGCATATACGGTTTTTATGTTATTCTCCACGGACATATCTCTCCCGGAGGCTCCTTTGCCGGGGGTATTATCGTGGGCCTCAGCCTGATTGCCTTTGCTACAGTTTACGGAATGGAAAAAGCACGGGCCAGGCTGCCTGAAAAAGTACTTGTATTGATAGAGAGTTACGGTACATTGTGGTATGTAATCATGGGATTGGTTGGAGTTTTTAAAGGGGTTCCTTTTTTGGCAAACAAGCTCGCAGGTGTTAACGTTGGAGAACCGGGAACGCTTTTTTCAGGAGGGCTTATCCTGCTGATAAGCGTCGGTGTCGGCATAAGGGTAGCAAGTACTATGGTGACTTTGTTTTTTGCTTTAGTGGAGGACGAATCATGAGCACGATGCTGGAGAAACTTACCATTAACTATCCGTATTTTTTCGCCGTTATTTTATTAGTAATAGGCGCTCTTACCGTGCTGACCCGCTCAAGCCTTTTTAAAAAGCTGTTCGGGATCAGTATTATGGAGTCCGCCGTTTTCATTATGTTCATAGCGGCGGGCAATATACGGGGCGGAACCGAACCAATCCTGAATGGACACAATACCGGGGCTGTTTATATAAACCCGCTGCCGTCAGCGCTGATGCTGACCGGAATTGTTGTAAGCGTAAGCGTTAACGCTTTTGCCCTGGCTCTTATTATGCGGCTGTACAAAACGTATGGAACAACCGACGCCGACCGGATTGCCGAATTAAGAAATGAGGTGACGGACAAGTGATGTCGTCCGCTGCGGCAAATATGCCCGTGCTCGTTGTAATCGCCCCTTTGTTTACTGCCTTTGTTCTGACAACATTAGCCCGGCGAATTCGACTCGTTGAAGGGCTTGTTGTTTTTACCGGAATTCTTGTGCTTATAGGCTCGGGATTTCTTGCGGCCGATGTTTTTAACAAAGAAACCGCATTAATATACCAGATCGGCGGATGGCCGGCTCCGTGGGGAATCGAACTGAAAGCGGGCAGTGTCGGCGTGTTTTTCCTGCTTGTCGCGTCCTTTGTCAGTGTGCCTGTGTCCTTGTTTTCCGTCAATAACCTGTCGGATGAAGTGGGCGGAAAAGAACGCACGGCACGGTTTTATGTCCTGTATTTGCTGCTGTGCGGCGCAATGTATGGAATGGCGGTTACGAACGATCTGTTCAATGTCTTTGTTCTCGTGGAAGTAGCCACATTAAGCTGCTGCGGTCTCGTGAGCTCACGAAACCGCCCGCGGGCCGCCGAAGCCGCCTTCACGTATTTGATACTGGCAACGCTTGGCTCAACTCTTATACTCGGCGGAATTGGTTTTATATATATTATTACGGGGCATTTAAATATGGGATTCGTCCACGACGAACTGAACAGGATATGGCAGAGCGAGCCGCATGTCGTATGGACGTCTTTCAGCTTTATGCTTGTCGGATTCGGAGTTAAATCGGCTCTTTTCCCGCTGCATGTCTGGCTTCCGGATGCCCATTCTACGGCTCCGTCTCCTGCCAGCGCCATTTTGTCGGGGATTGCCGTTAAAGGATATCTTATCTGCCTTCTCAAGATACTTTACAATGTTTTTGGTTATACATTGATGCGGGCATTTGCGATAAACACGATACTGGTATTGGCAGGTTCAATCGCGATTATAGCCGGAGCCGTTCTTGCCCTAATGCAGACCGAATTAAAGCGCAGGCTTGCTTTTTCGACGGTTTCGCAGATTGGCTATATCATAATGGGTATAGGAATTATGAATACAAAGGGTTTATCGGGGACACTGTTTTACCTGGCCGGTCACGCCGTAGCCAAAGCCGTCCTTTTTCTTGCCGCCGGCGCAATGATTTCCGCTTCCGGAAGGAAAAAAATCAGCGAACTTGCTGGCATAGGCAGGAAAATGCCTGTAACTATGGCCGCTTTCACTGTAGGAAGCCTCGGCCTGACAGGCATACCGCTGTTTTCCGGGTTCGTAGGAAAATGGTACCTTATTCTTGGAAGCCTGGAATCTGGCAGTTTCTTTCCGGCGGTTGTCATTATCGCGGGCAGCATACTCTGCGCCGCTTACCTGTTTTCCGTAGTACGGGTTGCCTACTTCGAACCGGCGCCGGATGAAAACTGGAAGGATCCCGGTTTAGCGCAGAAAATTGCACTTATTGTTCTTGCGTCGGCTGTTTTGGTTTTGGGAATTCTACCGGATCCTTTTCTTGAGCTCGCGGGAAGAGCCGCGGAAGAGTTACTGGCGCTCAAATAAGCGGAGGGGGAATCTTGCGGATGTTTTATCTTGTATTGGCTATATCAAGCGGAATAATCGGAGGTCTTCTCGTAGCGGCAATACCCAAAGACAAAAACCGCATGCGGAAATATATCGTTTTGATTTTTTCGGCGCTTGGCGCGTTTTTTTGCTGGCGCGTCGCCGCTTTCGTTTTTTCGGGAGAAAGTGTCGAGCTTTCGATTGAATTGGGAAGCTTAAACCTATACATTAAACCCGATCCGCTTGGAGCGGTTTTCGGGCTTATTGCGTCTACGTTATGGCTGTTTACGTCCGTGTACTCTTTCGGTTATATGGCCGGAAAACATAAGCAGCGGACATTTTATGCATTTTTCCTGCTGTCCCTCGGTATGACCGTCGGAGTTGCTTTCTCGGGCAACCTTTTAGCGTTATACCTGTTTTACGAGATGCTTACTTTTTCGACGTATCCTCTCGTAATTCATGAGCGCGGTCCCGACGCAATGAAGGCGGGCGCGAAATATATCATCTATAACCTTTCCGGGGCGGGCGCTATTTTAATAGCGATTATTGAGACTTACAGCCTGGCCGGGAAACTCGATTTTACAGGGGGGCCTATTCTTGCGGGTTTATCAGCAGGCGGGCTTAACTGGCTGTTGGCTTTGTTTATTGTCGGATTCGGAGTTAAAGCCGCGATAATGCCGTTGCACCGGTGGCTTCCCGCTGCAATGGTTGCCCCGACTCCGGTAAGCGCGCTTTTGCATGCGGTGGCTGTGGTCAATTCGGGCGTATTCGGTGTTTTAAGGGTAATATATTCCGTGTTCGGCCACGAATTGGCCGGTCAGTTGAGAATCAGCGCTGTTCTTCCCTGGATTGCGGCTTTTACAATCCTGGCCGGAATTATTATTGCCGCCCGGAAGGATATTTTAAAACAGCGTTTGGCTTATCAAACGGTAAGCCATCTCTCGTATAGCCTTCTGGGTGCGTTCATACTGCAGGAATGGGGGCTGGCGGGCGCGGTAATGCATATGATCTGTTACTCCACTCTCAAAATCACGCTCTTTTTCTGTGCGGGGATCATCTCTGAACTGGCCGGCGAGACCAGGATCAGCAAGATGAAAGGAGTAGGTCCGTCACTGCCTGTAACAATGTCGATGTTTTTCGCCGCGGTTCTTGGTATGATTGGCATGCTGCCCCTGAATACGTTTTGGAGCAAGTACTACCTTATGAAAGGCAGTGTGGCGGCAGGGAATTGGATTCTTGCTTTGGTATTTATCGCAAGCGGAATCATAAATGCTGCCTGTTTCATACCAATTGTTGTGAATGCGTTCAGTGGAGAAAAGGTCCGGCCGCAATCCGAACGGGGAGCCCGGGCTGTCCTGATGCTTGCTCCGATCGTGATTTTGGTTGTGTTTGCGATTATCATCGGTCTTTATCCGGGGATAGTCTGGCCCGGTGTTGAGGCTGTTGTGAATTGTTATTTCTAAAGAAATGAGGTTGGACTATGCTGCCTGTAATTATTCCGGCTGTCCCGCTTCTTGGGGCGCTTGTACTGCTTCTCGCGGGAAAAAGAATCCGGATTGTAAACATACCTTTTACAGCAAGTTTATTGGTCCTGATCCTTGGAGGCTTCGGGTTAAGAAATGTACTGGCCGGAGGATCGTTAACCTTCAGGCTGCCGTTTTTTGGTCCTTTTGCGCCGGTGTTTCATATCGATCCCGTATCTTCCGTCTTTGTTATGCTGACCGCGTTTGTATGGCTCGCCGTATCCGTATATACGCCTTTTTATATGAAATATGAAGGTGGAAAACGGAGATTTGAGCTTAGCTCGTTATTTACCCTGGCAGCGGTTTCAGGTGTCTTCCTGGCAGGGGACCTGTTAACGATGCTGCTTTTTTTCGAAATAATGACCATTGCATCATATTTCTGGGTTGTTCACGAATGGAATAAGGAAGCAGTCAGGGCCGGATATTTCTACCTGTTCTACAGTATCATCGGAGGGCTTCTTATAGCGCTCGGAATTGTGCTTATGGGTGCGGCAGCGGACGGACTGCCTTCTATCGGGGCAGATCCCGCGTCTGTGGTAAACCCGCGCGTATTTGCTGCCAGCATAATAGTTTTCGTAATTGGTTTCGGCATAAAGGCCGGTATCGTGCCTTTTCATCTATGGCTTCCCCATGCCCATTCCATAGCGCCGGCCCCGGGCAGCGCATTGTTGTCGGGTATGCTTATCAAGGTCGGCGCATACGGCCTGATACGCATAGGCGAAATTGCAGGCCTGGGTGCCGAATCAGGAATCGGAGTTGACTGGCTCGGGCCCGTTCTTGCGGTTACAGGAATCGTGACAATGCTGGCCGGTGTCGCTATGGCATTGTTTCAAAGCAACGCGAAACGGCTTCTGGCGTACCATAGTATCAGCCAGATGGGCTATATTATTCTCGGGATCGGTCTCGGTCTGTATCTCGGAGCTGAAGGGAGTCTGGGCATTCTCGGCGCCGTGTGCCATATTGTCAATCATGCTTTGTTCAAATCAGCGCTGTTCATCGGTGTAGGCACTGTATACGTCCAAACGAAGGAGATTAACCTGTACAAACTCGGCGGGCTCTGGCGGCGCCTGCCTGTAACCGCCGTTCTTATGCTTCCGGCTGTATTCGGCATAACGGGAGTCCCGGGTCTGAATGGATATGCCAGCAAGACACTTCTGCATCACGCGGTAAGTCATGCCGCCGAGACGGGAAAATTGTGGGCTGTCTGGGCGGAACGGCTGTTTTTGCTCGTGGGCGTCGGTACAGCCGCATCGTTTACGAAGCTGTATTACCTTATGTTTCTTCGCAAGCCTGACGAAGTTAAAGTTACTGAAGGTAAATCGGCAAGACCGCATCTCGCAATGGGAATACTGTCTGCCGCTATGCTGGTGATCGGGCTTGCGCCGGCGTTTGCCGTCAATAATGCGGTAGTGCCTGCGGTTTCGGAGCTGGGAATCGAAAAAGCCTCTTTCGGCATTGATAACCAGTTGTTTTGGAACCCCGGTAATCTTTCGGGTATGTTTATTACGCTCGTACTTGGCATATTTGTATGCTGGATTGGGCTTAAAAGCGGGATATTCCACTGGCATGCCCCCTCATGGCTGACGCTTGAAGGGTTGGCAAGGCTCATATTCATTGGATTTTCCAAACTTTGCCGGTCGGTGATCGGATTAGGAAGAAATTTGGTTTCTTTTGCCGGTAATGCGGGCAAAGCGATAAAGGCTCGCATGTATCCGGTACTGAGCAGGTTTGACAAGTCAAGAAGCGGCACGATTGGCCGGGTTGATTTAAAAGGAATCAGCGCCGATGCCGCAATACTGATTATAGTGCTGATAATTCTGATTGTCTGGTATACCATTATAAATCCTTAATATAACGTGTCACCGTATCTGGGGGACGGTTCAAAGAACCGTCCCCCTTACTGTTTTTGAAAGTTAACAAATTATTCATATGCGTTTAAAACTTTCATTTTAATATGTTATTGATTTAAGCGGTGAAAAGGGAAAAAACCGGCAGGGAGGACTGAACTGATGGAAGGAACTAACTTGCTTGTTGAAAAGAATGCCATTAAATTAGTGAAGGAAGAAATAGGAAAAGTAATTGTCGGACAGGAATACATGGTCGACAGGATTATAATAGGCCTTTTAACCGGTGGGCATATACTGGTCGAGGGCGTTCCGGGTCTGGCAAAATCACTGACCGCGAGCACCGTTGCAAAAGTAGTCGGTGTCGATTTTAAAAGAATCCAGTTTACACCCGATCTGCTGCCCGCGGATATTATCGGCACAGAGATTTATAACCAGAAAACGGGCGAGTTTGTGGTAAAAAAAGGCCCAATATTCAGCAATTTAATACTTGCCGACGAGATAAACCGAGCGCCGGCCAAGGTACAGTCCGCACTTCTTGAAGCGATGCAGGAAATGCAGGTAACGATAGGCGAAAAAACATATCATTTGGATAAGCCCTTTTTTGTTATAGCAACACAGAACCCCCTCGAGCAGCAGGGTACTTATCCGCTTCCCGAAGCACAGCAGGACAGGTTTATGCTGAAGCTCAAAATACAATACCCGGGCAGGGATGAAGAAAGAATAATAATGGAAAACTTCTCGGCCGGGCAGCCGGATGATAATAATGTCAGGAAGATATTGTCCAGGGACGATATTTTTAGACTGAGAAAAGAAATAGAAGGTGTTTTTGTCCACGATGACATTAAAAACTATATACTTGACATTGTTTTTAAGACAAGGGAAAAATCACCGTACATTGCCTGCGGCGCATCGCCGCGCGCGTCAATCAACCTTTTAAAGGCTGCAAAGGGAAGGGCATTCCTGGAAGGACGTGATTATGTAATACCCGACGACATAAAAGCGGTGGTTTACGACGTACTGCGGCACAGGATTCTGCTAACCTATGAGGCGGAAGCCGAGGACGTTACTTCCGAAGACATTATCACCGGGATACTTGAACAGATAAACATACCGTAACGGCTTTTTTATTTGATTAAAAGTAATAGAATTCAGTACATGCTCATCAATGCGTCATGCAAAATAGCATCAGGGCAAGGGAGTAATATGGTTAACGGGGAACTTCTGAAAAAAATACGAAAGATTGATATAAAGACAAACCGGCTTGTCGAAGAGATTTTCTCGGGCGAATACCGTTCGGGTTTCCGGGGCAAAGGCATGGAATTTGACGATATTCGTGAATACTATCCCGGTGACGACGTGAGAAATATAGACTGGAATGTCACTGCAAGGCATAACAAAGCCTTTGTGAAACTGTTCAGCGAAGAGCGCGAGATGAACGTCTTCCTTTTGATTGATATGTCCCGATCAAACAGTTTCGGCAGGAAAAGGGAACTGATAGCGGAAGTGGCCGCAACGCTTGCTTTTTCGGCATGCAAGAACAATGACCGGGTTGGTGTGATTTTCTTTACCGATAAAATTGAAAAATTTATCCCGTCGAATAACGGCAGAAAACACGTGCTGTCCATAATAGAAAAAATAATGAATTTCAACCCGGCATCCGAAGGGACCGATATTTCGCATGCGCTTCAGTACTTTAACAGGATCTGTAAAAAAAGAAGCGTTGCATTCCTTATTTCCGATTTTCTTGACACGGGCTATAACAAGGATTTGAAAATAACGCTGAACCGGCATGATCTTGTTCTTGTAAGGGTTATCGACAAAGCGGAAGAGGTGCTTCCCGGCGGTGCGATTTTTACGTTTCAGGACCTGGAGTCGGGAGAGACCGTTGTGCTTGATAACACAAAGCACGATTTCAGGCTCGAAAGCGGTTTGAACCTGCCTAAAAGAAGCTCTGTAAATATTTACACCGATGAAGATTTCGTAAAACCTTTACAGAAGTTTTTCAAAAGAAGGGTACAAAGATGAAAAGCTTAAAAAAAGCATCATTATTTATTTTTCTGGCGGCTTTTGCACTGATTTTTGCAAGCCTTTCAACGGCTGAAGAGCGGAACATTTATATAGGTGATCTTATTGAGCTTAAAATAGCGACGCAGGAATTCACGGAGGACGAAATACGCGAGAAATTTAAAGATTTTGAAATTGTCGTGCTTAAAAGTATTCCCGAAGGTTTTATGATTACGTTAAGAACTTTTGAGCCAGGCGAAAAGGTCGTGAACCTGGGTGACAGTGAAATCATCATAACGGTAAAATCGACACTTGACGAGATTGAAAGGAATGAGCTGTTCGAAGGAAATGAGGCCACCGAAAGCGCTGGGTTTACAATTAATTTCAACTATCTGTTTTATGTTTCTGCTGCTGTCTTTTTCGTATCCGGCGCGTTGATTGCCGCCAATTACATAAGAAAAAGACGCGATATGCTGTTAACTCCGTATGAACGTTTTAAAAAGCGGCTTGATGAGATTTCAGCCGATGACGGCGATTATCTGGTAAAACTTACTATGTACTTCAGGGAATACCTTGAGTCAAAATTTTCACTCGGTATAAAAGGCAAAACATCGACGGAAATGATGGGCGAAATATCACCCATTGACGATTTACGGCCGTTTACCGGCAAAATCGGCAATTGGCTTAACGAAAGCGATTATTACAAGTTTTCAGGCAGTGCTGCAGCCAGGGACAAAAAGCAGGAACTGCTTGCCGGTTTGAAAGAAATTGTTTCTGAAATAGAAAAGGTTAATGAGGGGAAAGCATGATAAGGTTTTTAAACTGGTACTTTCTTCTGCTGATACCCGCGGTTATCTATTTATTTTTAATAAGAAGAAAGAAATCGGCATTGAAGTTTTCGAGCGTTAAAATACTCGAAAACGGCGGGATGAAAAAAACAATAAAGCACAGGATAGGGAAATTCGTAATAACCGCCGCCGTTGTTCTGTTGATTATTGCCCTTGCAAGGCCGCAGGTTTTGGAAGGAAACCTTCCCGTGCATGAAAAAGGCATTGATATAGCTGTCGTGCTGGACGTTTCAGGGTCCATGCAGTCCGTTGATTTCGAACCGAACAGGCTTGCCGTCGCGTTGGAAACGATAGATAAATTCGTACAGCAGAGGCCGCAGGACAGGATTTCATTGATAATTTTTGCGGGTACGGCCTATACAAAAATACCGCTTACGCTCGACCACAATATCATCCGCGAATCCCTCAAAGAGGTAAGCACCGAATCGGTTAATGAGGACGGAACGGCGATTGGAATGGCTATATCGGTCGGAATTAACCGGCTGAAAAAAAGCGATGCGGTGTCAAAAATAATGCTGCTTGTTACGGACGGTGACAACAACGCCGGTGCGATCAGCCCCGAAGCGGCAAGTGAACTGGCAAAAGAGCTTGGCATTAAAATTTACACAATCGGCGTCGGCACCGATAAAACGATTATTCCGGTAAAGGTCTTCGGACAAACCCGTTACCAGCAGATGGAAGGCGGGCTAAACGAGGAACTTCTTCAGGCGATTGCCGATACAACGGGAGGGCAGTATTACAGGGCAAAGGATTCGAAAACGCTTGATGCGATATTTAACAATATAAACCGGCTCGAAAAGACCGGGTTCGAGCAGGATCATTTCAGGCAGTATACCGATTTCGCGTTTATTTTTATAAAGATCGGGCTTGCGATGCTGCTTGCCGGTATTTTTCTCGACCGTTATTACTTCGTGCAGATTCCGTGAATGGGCTTTTGAAAACGGACATCGAACAGGAGGATTATAATATTGGGCAGCCTGGAATTTAAAAATCCGTCCAACTTAATATATATCATACTTCCGATAGCTTCGTTATGCTTGTTCATACTTGGAACCGTGAAAAAGGAAAAAATAATGTCCGCCCTGAAACTGAACGTAAGGACGAGGTTTAAAATCATCCGCATAATTCTTGCTGCCGCCGGATTGGGACTTATATTTTTCTCGCTGCTTGGGCCCCAAACCTTCGAGGGTTTCGAAGAAATAGAAAGGACAGGACTTGATATCTATGTGCTGATTGATACATCTAAAAGCATGCTGACCGAAGATGTCCAGCCCAACAGGATTGAACGGGCGAAAAAAATAACAGAGGGCATTATTGACAGGCTTGAAGGGGACCGCATCGGATTTATTCCGTATTCATCGGCAGCTTATATCCAGATGCCGCTGACCGATGATTACGATCTCGCGAAAATGTTCCTCGAAGTGATTGATACGGACATGATCGGAGGCGGCGGAACTGATGTCGGCACGGCGATAAGGCTTGCATCCGAGTCTTTTAATAGGACCGCGAATTCCGACAAGGTAATTATAATCTTGAGCGACGGCGAAGAACATGATTCGGACAGCATAGACGTGCTTAAATCGGTCAGGGATGATAGTCTGAAAGTGTACACAATCGGCATCGGAACCGAAAAAGGCGGATTGATCCCGGTATATGACGACACGGGCAGAAGGGTAGACTATAAAAAAGATTCTAACGGCGAATATGTTATGTCAAAACTTAACGGTAAGATTCTGTACGAGCTTGCCGCAATCGGGAAAGGGGCATATTACCAGTCCACGGGCTCAAGAGATGAAATAAATGCAATTACCGAAGATATATCGGGTTTAAAAAGAGACTCGGTTAAAACCGACCGGATAAGAAGGTTCAAGCAGCTATACCAGTATTTTCTTGCGGCGGGCATTATCTGTATTGCAGCCGCGTACCTTTTGCCGGAAGGGAGGAATGCCGGTTGAAAAAGATTTTTGCCGCATCGGCGTTTTTGACAGTGTTATTTGTAATCCTGTACCTGGCCGGTGCATTGGATTTTAACAACACGATAAATAAGTCTCTTACCGAAGGCAGCCGGCTTTATTCAGAAGAAAAGTACAGCGAAGCATTGGCTTCGTTCCGGAACGGGCTTTTAAAGGATCCTTATCATAAAAAACTAAACTATAACGCGGCCCAGGCCTCATACATGCTTCAAAACTATGAACAGGCCGCCGGATACTACGCAAAAGCCGCTGAAAAGGCTGATACTTACTTAAATTGGGGCAATTCATATTTTAACACCGGTGAAAGATCGGAAGACGCAAATGAAAAGCTTCAGTTATATATTAAAGCGTTGGAAACGTATAAACAGGGCATTTTAAAATACCCGCAGAATGTTGAACTTAAGTTTAATTACGAGTTTACTGAAAAAAAGATTAACGAGCTGCAGGAAAGCATGAACGAAAACCAGCCGCAGGACGATAACAACGGCAATCGGGAAGAGCAGCGGAATAACGGGCAGGACAGCGAAGGCGGCGAACAGGACAGGGAAGAACAGCAGGACGGGCAGCAGGATGAACAAAGCGGCGGTTCGGATCAAAATGAGCAGCAAAATGAACAGGACGGGCAGGAAAATAACAATCAAAATAACAGTGATAGCGGAGAACAGCAGAATTCGGAAAATGAACAAAGCAGCGGACAGGATGATGCTTCATCCGAAGAAACAGGCAGCGATCAACAGGAGCAGGGTATGCCCGGAATAAACGAAGCGGACGATTCAAAAGTCGGCGAGGCCGACGACATGATTGAGCAGGTGCTGAGAATGCTTGAAAAACAGGAAGAACAAGCCCTTAAAAACAACCGGCATATAAAAGATTATCGGGGAGAGGATGAATATGACTGGTAATAAATCAAAGGGAAAAATAATCTTCAGTTTAATATGCATAATTGTTACGCTTTTATGCACCCAGTTGTTCGTGCTGGCCGATGAACCCGAATTCATATTGAGCATTGACGACCTTAGCCTCGAAATGGGCGTAAGTACGAATCTTGTCCTTTCGCTCGTAAATGCCCCGGACGCTAAGGTGTTGAAAATAGAAGGACTTGAGGATTTTGACGTTTTGTCAAGCAGCCAGTCTGCATATACATCCATTATTAATAATAAAGCGACCTACAAAAAGGATTATAATTATATAATCATACCGAAAAAAACCGGTGAGTTTACCCTCTGCGCAGTTGTGGAATACAAAGGCCGGACATACCGGAGCAACGAACTGAAAATAACGGTAAAGGAAGCAAGTGAAGACCCAGCGGGGGATGTAAAAGACCTTTTCATAAAAACGAATATATCGGCGGAAGAGATATATTTCGGGCAGAAGGCGGTTCTTACATATGAACTGTACTCGCGTTACAGTATTGAAGACTTCGGTTTTCTTGACAGCATAAACATCGACGGGTTTATGCTTAATGAAACCAAAAAGGAAGACCTTAAAGCCTCTTATGTCTATCTACAGGACAAAAAATACATAAAATACGAAGCGAGGCAGATTATCCTGTCGCCTTTAAAAACCGGAACTTTTACGATACCGGCCTGTAATTTCCAGGTGAATGTAAGCACGGGCGACTTTTTCCGCTCTTCAAGGCCGGTATATCTGCAAACGGAATCCAGGGAGATAACGGTGAAGCCGCTGCCTTCGGACAACCGGCCCGCGGATTTCTCCGGTATTATAGGCAATTTGAACCTTGAATCGGAATACAGCAGAAACGAATTGGATATCGGCGATTCGCTGAAACTTAATGTTGTCGCATCAGGAAGCTGCAACCTTGAAGTGCTCGATAAAATTGTCAAAGATGCGATACCGGGTTTTTCGGTTTATGAAACGGAAAAGGATTTCGAAGAAAAAATAGAGAATAATCAGTATATCGCGAGAAAAGAGTTTGATATTATCCTCGTTCCCGAAAGAAACGGGGAAATAAAAATCGAGCCTATATATATCTCGTATTTTAATCCTGAAACAGGCAGTTACGAACAGGCTGAAATACCCGGGACAACAATTACGGTCCATGGAGAAGCGCCCGCCGCGCAGAACCAGGCGGTAAGCGGAACAGGTCCATCCGTGACAGTAAAAGTCGAACAGGTAAGCTATGGGCCGAACATCGAAGGGTTTATCACAATCAGTTTGGAAAAAGAAAAACTGCTTATTGCGCTGTACGTATTAATTGCGCTGCTTGCGGCAGGGCTTGCCGGATACGCTGTATACCGTTACGTAAAGAAGAGTAATAAAGAACTTAATGAACTGTATAAGAAAATAAAGAGATCATCGGACGAATATGAAATATATAACCTGTTGAACACACTGGTTAAAAAATGCTTTGGAATCAGTATAAAGGCAAGCACAAGGGATACAATAAATGAAAAGCTTGCGTCATATGGGCTGGCAGTTCCGGTGCTTGAAGTTGTGGATTATTTGGAAAACAAAAAAGCAATACCCGACAAAAACCCTGCCATATTAAAAAAGAAAGCAAAGGAAATCTACATTAAGGCACGGAAATGCCAGCCTTCCATTTAAAAGGAATATTAGCGGGACAACCGGCCCGATTTTATTGTATTTGACTAATATTAAATATATAATATCAACAGAGAGGCTTCTTCAGGAGATTATTTAAATATTTTACAGTAAAGGTCATAAATCAAAGTCTGCAGTAACGTTTTATTATAAGAAGCGAATAGCGATGTCGAATAATACAAACTTAACAAGAGAACTTGCAATAAAACTGATTAGATCTCATGAAGTAGTATGTCCTAAATGCAGTGGAAGTTTTTTAGTTCCAAGGTATTCTTATAAGCACCGAAACACTGAATACAAGTGTCCCGTATGCGGTGAAATATATCATCCCTGTAAGTTGATATAGATATAAATTAATATAACCAATTATGAATGCAACCATTGAAAGGAAAGATTGGGGTATTTATGAATCTTAAGGAAAAAATCGCCCTGTGCGAAGGCAAAAATTTCTGGAAAACGAGGGAATTTCCGCAGTATAATATCCCGTCAATGTTCATGTGCGATGGGCCGCACGGTCTGCGCAAGCAGGAGGGAGATCATAAAGATTATCTCGGTATGAACGAGTCGCGGCCGGCCACCTGTTTTCCTGCGGCAGTTTTAACAGCCTGCAGTTGGGATGAGGAACTGCTCGGAAAGATTGGTTCGGCTATTGCCGAGGAAGCGGCAGACCAGCGTGTGGGCCTGTTTCTCGGCCCCGGCGTTAACATCAAACGCAACCCTTTGTGCGGGCGGAATTTTGAATACTTTTCCGAGGATCCATACCTTGCAGGGAAACTGGCTGCCAGTTTCATTAAAAACGCCCAGAAAAACGGCATAGGCACGTGTCTTAAGCATTTTGCCTGCAACAACCAGGAATTCAAGCGGCTTAGTTCCGATTCGGTACTTGATGAAAGAACCCTGCGGGAGATTTACCTGGCACCATTTGAAATTGCCGTACGTGAAGGAAAACCAAAGACCGTAATGTGCGCTTACAATAAAATAAACGGCGTATACTGCAGCGATAACAGGGAACTGCTTACGAATATTCTGCGCGATGAGTGGGGATTTGAAGGCCTTGTTGTGACCGACTGGGGTGCCATGCATGACCGCGTTGCGGCTTTTAAGGCGGGCTGCGACCTGAACATGCCCGGCGGAAGCGGTTACATGGGGCAGGAAGTCCTGGAAGCCGTTGCACAGGGAGAACTGGATGAATCAGATATTGACCGGTGTGTTCAGCGCGTTAAGAAAATGGTATTGGAGGCACAACAGGCTTTAAAGAACGAAGTACGCTGTGACTATGATGCGCACCACGAACTGGCCCGAATCGCCGCCGAACAAAGTGCCGTGCTCCTTAAAAACGATGGTAATATACTGCCGCTGAACGAAGAACAGAAGATTGCGATCGTCGGGGATATGGCAAAGGCCATGCGCTACCAGGGATCGGGATCAAGCCATATTAATCCGACGAGGCTGGTCCATCCTGCGGATGTCCTGGAAAGCAGCGCAAGCGTAGAACAGGCGGATGTGGCGGTAGTATTCGCGGGACTGCCGCCGGAGTATGAAAGTGAGGGCTTCGACCGGGAGAATATGAAGATGCCGCAGGAACAGGTCAAACTTATAGAGGAGACGGCGGCTAAAAACCCGAACACCGTCGTCGTGCTTTTCAGCGGCGCGCCGGTGGAAGCGCCGTGGGCAGACAAGGTTAAAGCGATTTTGTATATGGGCCTTCCGGGTCAGGCAGGGGGAGAAGCAGTGAAAAACCTGCTGTACGGTATAGCGAACCCATCAGGCAAACTTGCCGAAACCTGGCCAATAAAATATGATGATTGCCCATCAAGCGCTTATTATCCCCAATGGGATGCCCAGTACCGCGAAGGAATCTATGTAGGCTACCGCTACTATGATAAGGCTGATGTTCCCGTGCGCTGGAAGTTTGGCTTCGGACTGAGCTATACCGGGTTTGCTTACTCAAACCCGAAAATAGACGGCGAAACGGTCCGCATTACGGTAGCTAACACAGGCAGCCGCGCCGGAGCGGAAGTCATACAGTTTTATGTATCTCCGCCGCAGGACGGAATACACCGCCCGGTTAAAGAGCTTAAACGCTTCGCTAAAGTTTTTCTCGAGCCCGGAGAAAGCAGGGAAATAAGCTTCAATCTCGACGATCGCTGTTTTGCGGTTTGGGATAACGGCTGGAAGGTTCCGCCGGGCAGGTATACGATTCTTGCAGGCGGTAACCCTGACAAGCTGATAACGGCCGGTACGATTGAAAAATCCGGTGAAGACGTGAAAATCCCGGATTGGCAGCCTGGTACATGGTACGAAAAACCGAAAGGGTCCCCGTCATTGGAGCAGTGGGAGGCAATGCTTGGAAGAAAATATGTGCCGTACACCCCACAAAAGGGCAAATTTACGATGAACGATACGGTTATCGACATGAAAGAGCATTCGCTGGTTATGAAGGCTTTGCATTGGTACATTAAAAGGCTGATATCCAAAGGCGCAAAGCCGGGCACACCGGAGTACCGGATGCTTATCGAATCCAGCGCGGGCAGTCCCCTTCGCAGTTTGCAGATAGCCAGCGGCATTAAGGCCAATATATTTAAAGGCCTGCTGGCCATGGCCAATGGTAAATATATTAAGGGAATAAAAGTTTTACTGAAAAGATGATTTTTCTATGCTATGCTTTACAATAGGATATTGTTTCTATTATTAGTACTGAGTTTAAGGGAAGTTTGTAAATGAACAAGTATGAACGTATACTCGGAGGCCTTTTTGGAGTTGCCTGCGGTGACGCTCTTGGAGGAACGCTTGAGTTTATGTCCAAGGGTGAGATTGAAAGAAAAGCTTCATACTATGCTCATCGGGCAACTGGAGGTATGAGTGCCGGAAACGGTTCACTCATGAGACGTTTACCGGTTGCCTTATATTATAATGATGTTGATAAAATGCTGGAGATAACCGCTTCGCAAAGTATGCTTACGCATTATGACGGAAAAGCGGCAGAAGCCTGTAAGTTTTATAATATGTTAGCTTACCGGTATCTTAATGATAAGCCTAAAATACCAACTATTGAGGAATGTATTGAAAAGTATCCGGATTATAAGCAGGTATTCCGGTTAACAAAAAAAGAACTGAAACCTTCAGGGTATGTGCTTGATACGTTAATATGCGCATTATGGTGTTTCATTAACACTTCATCTTTCGAAGATGCCGTATGTGAAGCAGCCAACCTCGGAGGGGATGCTGACACTACAGCCGCAATTACAGGTGGAATGGCCGGGGTGTACTATGGCTATGATGCTATTCCCGGCAGATGGAAGGAAAAAATATTGGTAAAAGAGCAGCTGACCTCTATTGCAAAAAGGATAATAATAGATAATAGTAAAATGTAAGAATCAAAACGCTATCTAAAAAAAATGACCGACTGTGTTGGCCATTTCATTACTATGTATTCATTATGAGTTGCCGTATGTTCTAGTTAACTCGTGACATTTTGTACATAAAACTTCACAGTTAGATAGGCTATCAGAACCTCCTGCACTAACTGAAATAATATGATGGGCTTGCCAGTTGCCGTATCTTGAGAATGTTACAGGACAGCGTCCGCCATGATGAGGTGCATCTGTTCTTCCTAAATGTTTGCGGGTACATTCACATCTGCCGCCAGAACGTTTGTAGGCTACGTCTTTTGTGCTTTAGGAAAAAGCCATATAGATCACCTCCTCTATACAATTATAACAAGTTATAATAAATTTGTAAATTTTTAAAGGATTTATGTATTTATAAGGCGAATATTGTAATAAGGAGGTGAATGCTGGTGGACGATATTGGATTATTTGGGCTCAATAATGCGATAGATGTTTATAAAAAAACTGAACATAAAAGGATTAAGAAAAATTGTCGAATTGTTAAAATAGGAGGATAAAGGTAATAAGGAATGGTAGAGAGACTTAATAAAGCAAAGAAACAATTGTCAATGTAAAGCTCATTATGGAAAAAATATATAAAGATGGATTCGATTTTTACTTTTTGAGCTTTTAAACAAAGTAAGATGGAACGTGGATAAATGGGTAAAACAGTAGGACATTAATTCATAGATATTATGTTATAATTTTTTATAAATATAGTTAATTGATACTAAAGTGATAAAGAGATTTTAAACCTATTGTATTAAAAGACATGTATTGTAAAAATTAATTATCAGTTTTTATTCCTGTTATGAAATAGTAGTATTGGAGTGATAATTTTGACTAGCTTTCAAGACAAAGTCAATTTTATATGGAGCATAGCAGAACTTCTAAGAGGTCCTTATAAGAAAGAGCAGTACGGGGATGTAATATTGCCGATGGCTGTGCTTAGAAGATTTGACTGCGTTCTTGCGGCCACTAAGCAGCAAGTATTGGAAAAGTATGAAGCTTTAAAGAAATCAGGGCTCCAGAACGTGGATCCTGTTTTAAATAGAGTGTCAAAGCAGGAATTCAATAATACCAGCAAATATGATTTTGAAAAATTGCTGGCTGACCCTGATAATATCGCAAGCAATTTAAGAAATTATATAAATGGCTTTTCCAAAAATGCCAGAGAAATTATAGAACACTTTGATTTTGACAAGCAAATTACCAAACTTAATGATAACAATCTGATTTACCTTGTGGTGTCTGAGTTTAATAAGATAGACTTACATCCTGATAAGGTAAGTAATACAGAAATGGGATATATATTTGAAGAGTTGATAAGGAGATTTTCTGAACACGGAGAAGCAGGAGATCACTATACTCCTCGTGAGGTAATAAGATTAATGGTAAATATCCTGCTAAACGAGGATAAGGAAGAACTAACTCAGCCAGGGCTTGTTGTTACTGTTTATGACTGCTGTGCAGGAACCGGAGGCATGCTTTCGGTTGCTGAAAATTATATGAAAGAATTAAACCCGGGAATACAGGTAGAATTATTTGGACAGGAAATAAATCCACAATCTTATAGCATCTGCAAATCTGATATGCTTATAAAAGGACATAATGCAGATAATATCATTCTGGGAGATAGCTTTACTGAGGATGGGCATCGTGGCAAAACCTTCAGGTATATGCTTACCAATCCTCCTTTTGGAGTGGAATGGAAAAAGGCAGAGAAGTTTATTCGTGATGAACATGAGAAAGAAGGTTTCAATGGCAGATTTGGGGCAGGACTTCCCAGGATATCCGATGGTTCTCTTTTATTCCTGCAGCACTTAATTTCCAAGATGAAACAGGATGAAAAAGGCAGCCGTATTGCTATTATCTTTAACGGCTCACCACTGTTTACGGGAGATGCAGGTTCGGGAGAATCGGAAATAAGGCGCTGGATAATTGAAAATGACATGCTGGAAGGGATTATTGCACTACCTGACCAGTTGTTCTACAACACTGGCATTTCTACTTATATTTGGATAGTAACAAATCGTAAGAATAGTGACCCGATGAGAGGACCAGTTAGGACCGGGAAAATACAGTTGGTCAATGCGGTAGATTTTTATCAAAAAATGAGAAGAAGTCTTGGGAACAAGAGAAACGAAATTACTGAAGAGCAGATAAAAGAAATTACTAGGATATATGGTGAGTTTAAAGCAAATGAATACTGCAAGATTTTTGACAATGAAGATTTTGGGTATCAGAAAATAGTTGTGGAAAGGCCTTTGAGGCTAAATTTCCAGGTAACAGAAGAAAGGATTAATAATTTATATAATGAAACAGCCTTTAATAATCTGGCAAAGTCAAAGAAAAAGGGTACAGCAGGGCTTAAAGAAATAGAAGAAGGTAAGAAAATACAACAGCAAATAATAGAAATTTTAAGAACAATGGACTCTACTATTTTATATAAAAATAGAGATGAATTTACAAAAGTGCTTAAGAAGGCTTTTAAAGACAGAGATATTAAACTGGATAGTGCGCTTTTGAAGGCCATCCTGTCTGCACTTTCCGAAAAAGATGAAACAGCGGATATTTGTGTGGACAGCAAAGGTAACCCTGAGCC
>Ga0134095_1000114_pt1 | contig 92369 bp, 77 predicted proteins | sample 6_2taG_FD_94449 | JGI IMG/M metagenome (GOLD analysis project Ga0134095, IMG submission 94449) | Switchgrass degrading microbial communities from high solid loading bioreactors in New Hampshire, USA - 6_20_20_110_A2 metaG | ecosystem: Engineered > Bioreactor > Semi-continuous > Anaerobic >... | reverse complement strand
GGCAAAAAGCTGTATGATAAACGTGAGGATATAGCCAAAAAAGACGCAATGCGTGAAATCGACCGCAGGTTAAAGAATTATTAAGGTAATAACATACAATGCATAATTGTTGATAATTGTGATACAATTAAATTGTTAGCGGCCTTCTAATCGGGGGCGTTAAGGTTTCGACGGGATTGTTGAAGCCGGAGAAGCGGGTAGTGGATTCTCGTTGGCCACTTAAAAAAACGAGAAATCAAAAATAAACGCTAACGATAATTTAGCTTTAGCTGCCTAATTTAGGCAGCCGTCCTGCCCTGGAGGACCACGGCCGGGGATAGGGCGTCGACAGTGGTGAACGTGACACGACAAAGCTTTGAGTCGTGCATGACAAATGAAGCTACTGAAGCTGCAAGCCTGTTCATGGGCGTGCAGCGGAGGGAATGTTAAAACATGAACTGCACCCGGAGATGCTCTTGTGGATACGGTTTCGGACGCGGGTTCGATTCCCGCCGCCTCCACCAATTAGTAATAAAACCCTTTTGTAGAAAGGGTTTTTAATAAATGAAATTACTAGCTACATTGCTGCCAATAATCGATTAATTCCTACAATATTCATTGCTCTTATTATGTTATATGCATTATATGCAAAAAAACTAAGCCTCATTTCGGCTGAGGTTTTTTCTTTCTCCATACAAACAAGATAATGTACTCCGTTAAACTTTTTAATTGTAGCAAATGAATGCTTGAACAAACAGATTCATTCTTTATCTTCTTATTATCTTCTTTTATGTAATAGCAACTTTTTTGGGATTTCGACAGTCTTTTCAGTCAAGAGTATGGTCTTAAGGATCTGTCAGCAACTATCAATACATCCCTGTATATGGAGACATCGAGGAAGCGAAATATTGATAATATTGTAAAATACAATATTAAACTATAATACAAAAATTTATAAAAATTATTTTAATCTGTGATATATTTTGTGATATCATATTATTGCCATATAATTACCAAGATTTATCTTTTTCAGTCTAAACAGAACCGAAAGTAGCTGAAAACAGGACTGCTTTAAACATGGCTAAAGCAACAAAAAAATACCTTCTCCGATAGAAAACTAATCGTATCCTGATGCGCCGTAATCATTTAATCTTTATATCACCTCCGCTCGTGCTTTCAAGCGCGGCGGAGGTGATTTTGTGTAGAAAAATCAATAATTTATGCAAAAACCATCATAAATTAAGGAAATATCTGTTATAATGAATCCATATTTGCTGTGCTTTTGATTGAAAAGCGCATTTAATGCCATTATAACAACTCATGGGGGTACATATGAAAAAGACGATCAGAAAAGGAATATCTTTAGTACTGGTTCTATTATTACTTGTTCTTAGCCCATTGTCTGTAAATGCTGCGCAAACCTCAAAGGAATTTGCGTCAGAACTGCAGAGTAAATATGGAATGAAAGTCTCTTTTGTATCCGACTATACCGAGAGTGAGAAACAGGGACTGTTAAAGCAGCTAGACGAAGCCCTTGCTCAAATTGGTAAGAATTTTGTCAAAGAAGTTGTTTCAGTCTACACGAATAATGGCTATACTGCTGCCATCAAGCTGGAAAAAATCATGTGGAGCGATACAATGGGCATGTTTGGCGTCAGTAATAAGAATGCAACGATCAAAATAATGACGTTCAGAAGTGCAGATCTCTCGACAGAGGAATTGGATTCCCAAACTGTATCACATGAGTTCGGCCACATGGTTCAATATGCCTTAGACATAAAAAAAGGTTCTTCTTATGTTACCAAGAAATGGAATGCCTGCGGTACCGGTGTCTATGTGTCTGATTATGCATCAACAAGCTTACGGGAAGACTTTGCAGAAACTTTCGCCTTTATTGCATCGAGTGACAGCTCTCAGGCAACGTTGCTTGATGCTATCGAAAAAGACACCACCGGGATATTAAAAAAGAAAGTTGACTGTATGGACTCACTGCTTGGTGAATTCAAAAGTTTTTCAACTATACTTAAAATGTACGACTTCCAGGGCATACCTGCTTCCAACAGTAAGGTTCGAGTATCGGTAAACGGCAAGATAATCGAGGTTTACCTTTACAATATCAAAGGCTATAATTATGTCAAGGTTCGTGATTTGGCGATGATGTTGAATGGGACGGAAAAACAGTTTGATGTTTCATGGGATTCTGGAAAGCAGGCAATAGTGATTACATCAGGAGTTCCTTACGCAATAGCCGGCGGTGAGCTGGTACGCCCCAATACATACATAAATAAAGCTGCCCAGACGACGGCAAGAGTATATATAGACGATAATGAGATTTCTCCGACAGTTTACAATATCCAGGGCTATAACTATTTCAAACTGAGAGATATTGCAAAGCCTCTTGATTTTAAAGTTGAATGGACAACACATGCTCTGTTGGTTGATACAACTACCGGTTATGTGGAATAGGACATGCCTTCAAGAGAAAGGCCGGATTTGCGAAGAATCAGATAATACTGTCAAAACTCTGTCAACGTTAGATACAGTTTATATTCCGATTTTTGGCCCTGTATTATAAAAGAAGCAAAACTATATCTCATAATTTAAAGCCAGCCCATCAGGGCTGGTTCTTTGATGCATTTTTTAAACCTCTATTTCTGCTGTAATAGCTGCCGTACCTGATTCTGACTTTGCCTTATACATGAGTTTGTCAACATGGTCTAAAAGCTCATCAACATTCATATCATGAATTGCCGGATCATAAAGATCGTAGCCTATGCTTACGCTAAGTTCCCAGGGATTATTATTTATTGCGTTAAACTGATTTATCGACTTAATAAACCTGTTAACAGCCGCTGTAACATCATCGATGCTGTTGGCTCGCATAACTACGATAAATTCATCTCCTCCGTAACGGGCACTGAATTCTCCCGAGCGGAAGGATGATTTCAGAATTTTGGAATGGGCTACAAGGACCTCATCGCCTACTATATGTCCCCAATGGTCATTTATACTTTTAAACTGATTGATGTCTATCATAATGATCCCGAATCTTTCATTGCTGCGTCTGCCGCGGATATGATTCTCAAGATATTCGTTCAGCTCCCGCCTGTTATAGAGATTGGTAAGGTAATCGGTTCCAAGACGCTGTCTTTGTATAAATAAATAGATAATAAATATTGCCAGGGTGGTTCCGGCCCAGTTGATTTCGATACCATAAGCAAGAATTGATATTACACTTGAGATGATGGTCGGAACGGCAAAAAACAGCATTGGTATAAGATGACCTTGCCTGATTTTCTTTCTGTTATATAAGATCATTCCATTAGTGAACATGAAGAATAACAGACATGCCAACATAAAATGATAGAACAAAGTTCCACGATGAAAGCTGTTGCTGTCGTCAAGATAAAATAAAGACCGGGTAAAGGAATTGGCTATTATAAATGCAAGCACTAAAATTACAATAAATCTCGTATATTTCTTATACTTCTGAAGTAAAGTAATATCTCTGAAAATACTGAACAAAGAATAAAGAAACCAATTATACACAAGCAAAGGTATAGTGATAAATGTGGCTGATGTAAATATATAATTTAATATAAAAAAGAATCTGCCCGGGAGACTCTGGGAATACCAACATAAAATCGCAGAAAAACACAAGGCAATATTAGTATAAACTAATGCCATAAAAAGACGTTCCTGAGGCAGATGCCTGTTAAACTGCTTATTCTCATTGATCGCAATTATGATTAACAATGAAGCCGAAAACAAGTTACTTATTACTTGTGGTGTAGTATCTATACAGACACCCCCTAAAATGCCAGTGGAAATAAATAGTAGAATAATTATAATTAATTTACAACAATATTACAAGTTCAATTATATAAAATTAGAAATTTACATAACAAACATAAGCTGGTATATATAATTTAAACAGGTTTGATTAACCTGTGGTTTTTTGGGTAAATAGCAGGCAAATTTATTAATTTCCGGGATATATATGGTTTTAGGAAACAGTTTTTTAAACAGTGCAGTTCATAATTCGATATGGACAGAAGAGGACGAAGAAGGATTTTTATATTTCAGAAGATTTACGCCTTCACAGATGCAGGTGTATTCAGAAGACGTCATTTTCTGTTTAATGAGCAGATGTTCTACAGGTGTGTACTTTCTGTTTCAAACGACAGGGAATAAGATAACTCTGATTTGCAAGAAGACTTCGGTTTTGGAAATTCTGCCGGCAGTACTAAGGGAATTGGGGATATCCAGGCTTATAGACATGGGAAAAGAGCTTAAGGATAATATTCAACATTATGGAAAAGGCCGCATACACATTGAAGATTCCTTTGATGTGTTTGTGGACGGCGTTAAGGTGGCCGAACCCAGGCCGAAATCAGGCAGAATAAGGATATCATTTAAGAATCCCGATCATAAGCCTGTGACTGTTAAGATTTGCTTTCCGATATTTGCTGAGGTCGGAATCAAAGAAATCCGTTGTAACGGAGAAACCGAAGCGTTAAATTCAGGCAAAGAAAAAATGTATTGTTTCGGTGATTCTATCACTCAGGGGTTTGTCGCCGGTTCTCCGTCCCTGTCTTATACTGCGAGGCTTGCGGATGCTCTGGATCTTGATGCTCTTAATCAGGGTGTAGGAAGCTACTATTTTAATGATGAATCTCTGGAAGGTCTTGAAACCCTGCCCAAACCAAAACTGATTACCGTAGCATATGGCACCAATGACTGGACGACTATGCCTGATATCGATACTGTTCATCTTAATGTCAGCAGGTATTTTAACAGATTATATAAACTGTTCCCTGATGTGCCGATGCTTGTCATAACGCCAATCTGGCGGGGAGACATGGATATTTTGCAGCCAAGCGGCTCTTTTGAAGATGTCATTAAAGTTATCAAAGAAGAAGCATTAAAATTTGAAAATATAACAATAATAGACGGGCTTGAAATTTCATCCCACAAAGCAGATGATTATGCAGACGGATTTTTACACCCCAATAAAGAAGGTTTCAGGATTATGGCTGCAAAGATACTGGAAAAAATAAACACGGAGAAAGTTTTGTAATCTCATAAAGTTTGTTATTTTATTGACAATTTTCCTTGTGTTTACTATAATAAAAATGCAATTATATATTTGGCTCCTGACGCATTTGGGTTAGTCCCGGATGGAAAGGTGACGGACTAATAGAAACAAGTGTTTCCGTGCCTTTCGGCACGGTTTTTTTATGGAAAGGAGGGCGAGAATGGAAAACAGGATATCTGTAATAAGTATTATTGTTGAAGATACTGAGATGTCTGGCAGGGTCAATGAACTATTACATGATTTCGGCCAATATATTGTCGGAAGGATGGGGATACCCTACAGAGATCGAGGAGTTTCTATTATCTGCGTAGTTTTGGACGCACCAGGAGACGTAACCAGCTCTCTTTCCGGAAAACTCGGAATGCTGAAAGGAGTCAGCGCAAAAACCGTTGTATCAAAATATAAAGCAGGGAAAGAAGGGTAATTATGAAAAGTAATAATATATACAGGATTTTTGTATCAGTATTGTTGGTTACAGTATTGTTTACGTTGTTCATAACAGGGTGCGGCACTTCAAATACATCAACTCCCTCTGGTCCGCAGAATACTCCCGATGCCGAATCTTCAGCGACTGCAGAGCAGCCCTCTGAATCTCCGGCTCCTGAAACATCAACTCCGGCATATGAGCCCATCGATATCAACATAGGGGGAATGACAGGACCTACCTCAATGGGCATGGTGAAGATTATGGAGGACGCCGAGGCAGGTACGGCTAAGAATAATTATAATTTCACGATTGTCGGCTCAGCTGATGAGATAACACCAAAACTTATAAAGGGAGAGCTGGATATAGCTGCTGTCCCAGCCAATCTTGCATCTGTTCTTTACAATAACACAGAGAAAAAGGTTAAACTTCTGGCAGTCAATACCCTGGGTGTATTGTATATTGTGGAAAAAGGAAATGAAATAGAGAACTTTACTGACCTTAAAGGTAAAACTATTTATGCCACCGGGAAAGGCTCAACGCCCGAATATAACTTGAGATATCTTCTTTCGGAGCATGGTATCGATCCTGACAAAGATGTTGACATCCAATGGAAGAGTGAGCCCAACGAAGTGGTAGCGCTGTTTAAAAACAGCCAGAGCGGCATAGCCATGCTGCCTCAGCCTTATGTTACTATAGCCCAGACACAGGTTGAGGGACTGCGTATCGCAGTAAACCTTACAGAGGTGTGGGAAAAATTGGATAACGGCAGCGCTTTGATTACCGGTGTGGTCGTGGTAAGAAGTGATTTTGCAAAAGAACATCCTCAGCAGATTGCGGCATTTTTAGAAGAGTACAGGGAATCTATCGGATTTGTTAACTCCAATGTCGACGAAGCTGCGCAGCTTATAGAAAAGTTCAACATATTCAAGGCCGCAGTTGCCCAAAAGGCTTTGCCGTACTGCAATATTGCCTTCATGGAAGGGGAGGAAATGAAGGATAAAGTTGGGGGATACCTTAATGTTCTGTTCCAGCAGAATCCTAAATCCGTAGGGGGAAAACTGCCTGATGATGAATTCTACTACATCAAATAGGAACAGGATCGAAAAACTGGCTCCTGCCGCTTTCGCCCTTCTTGTATGGCAGGTCAGTGCCATGCTGATCGGTGAAAGCCTGCTTATAGTGACCCCGATAGCTGTTGTAAAGAGACTTTTCAGCCTCTTTACAGAAGCTGATTTTTTTACATCGATCGGGTATTCTTTTTTACGCATTGTGGCAGGCTTTTTAGCCGGGCTGATTGCAGGTACTATAATGGCTTCTGTTGCTGGGAAATTTCATCTTGCGGAGATCATGTTCAGGCCTTTTATTGCCACAATAAAATCAGTCCCGGTGGCATCTTTCATTATTCTGTGTCTGATCTGGCTCAGTATGGGAACTCTCTCATCTTTTATCAGCTTTCTTATGGTGCTTCCCATAATATACAGCAATATACTCCAGGGGATAAAAAGCACTGACCGGAAGCTTCTTGAGATGGCAGACATTTTCAGATTAGGTTTGTTTCGAAGGATAGTTTTTATTTATCTACCCCAGCTTAAGCCATATCTAGTATCCGCCTGCAGCGTGGCAATGGGTCTGGCCTGGAAATCGGGTATTGCGGCGGAGGTTATCGGGGTATCCAACGGTTCCATAGGCGAGAAACTGTATGAGGCGAAAATTTATTACACTACGGCAGATCTGTTTGCCTGGACGTTTATCATAGTAGTGCTGAGCATAGGCTTTGAAAAACTGTTCTTATACTTGATAAAAAAGTTCTATGCCGGATTGGAGAGATTATAATATGGACATTGTAATTTCCGGGCTTTCTAAAAAATATGGCGAAAAGACCGTACTCGAAAACTTTAATGCCGTTATTCCCGAAAAGAAAATAACATTTATCATGGGTCCCTCCGGGTGCGGAAAAACAACGCTTATCAATATTCTAATGGGATTGGTGGAAAAAGACGGAGGAACCATAACAGGAGTCCCTTTGCTTAAAAGCGCCGTTTTTCAGGAGGACAGACTCTGCGAAAACTTTAACGCTGTTTCAAATGTGCGTTTGGTTTGTGAAAACAAAGTAAAAAATAAGGAGATCATTTCACATCTTGAAAGGATAGGACTTGAAAATAATATATCAAAACCTGTAATCGAGCTGAGCGGCGGTATGAGGAGAAGGGTCGCCGTGGTCCGGGCTGTTTTGGCAAAAAGTGATATTATATTTATGGATGAGCCGTTTAAGGGACTTGATGACAAGACAAAGGAAGGAACAATGCAATATGTGGCTGATAATACAAAAAATAAGACAGTAATAATTGTTACCCATGATATGGCCGAAGCGGATTTTTTAGGTGGAGATATTATAGCCATGTACTGAGCTGTAAAAGTATATCCCCAAAAACGTCCGAATCCCCGATCATCCCGATCATTACAATCAATAATTTTCAGAATATCGATCTCTAATTTGGAGAGTATATTCTTGCAGATGCTGTAGTTGAACCGCCACCCGTTTGATCAAAATCTTTATGATAATGAGGTTATTATGAATCGTTTTGGAATTAATTTATGGAATTGGATAAAAAATTTGAATGAAGACATTCTCCCTTTGATAGGGCATGCGGCTGGGATGGGCTTTACTGCGATTGAATTGCCCATGACCCAACCCGATGTTCCAAATATAAAGGCGCTGAAACAGGAACTGGAACGTTACTCCATGGAAGTCAGCCTGTGTTTGTTAATGACAGCTGAGCGCGATATGAGCAGTTTCGATGAGAAGGTGCGCAAGCAGGCAAAATCTTATTTACTGAAATGTTTTGAGACAGCGGAATATCTTGGAGCCCGGGTTGTGGCCGGACCAATGTATAGCGGGGGCGGGAAACGCCATCGTTTGAAGGAAGAGGATCGGAAACGGGAATGGGATCTGGCGGTAAGTGGTTTGCGAGAAATGGCTGAAGCTGCGCGTTTGCATGGCTTAAGCCTGGCAATTGAGCCCCTGCATCGTTATCGCACCAGTGTAGTAAATACTGCGGAGCAGGCGCTGCAAATGGTGCAGGATATTGGCTGCGACAATGTTGGCGTGCATTTTGATACATACCATGCAAATATTGAGGAATTTGATCCATTATCGGCACTTGAAAGCGTGCTGAAAGCAAATAAACTGGAGCATTTTCATGCGTGCGGCAACAACCGTGGCGCACCGGGTACCGGACACATCCCTTGGGATCGGGTATTTGATCTATTGAAAAAATACAAATATCAGCGTCATATTACGATGGAAACATTCTGTGAAGGCTCGTTGGATGAATGCTTTTATCCTCTTGCTGCCAGTCAGGACGAACTGGCAGCTACAGGTATTCGTTATCTAAAGTCCGTGTATAGTGATGAGTAAAGTTTATTTTTGCCAATCAAATAGGGGGGGGAACCTTAATTACGGGTGCGGCCAATGGCTGCGCCTGAATTTTATGAAAGAGTATCTTTTTTAATATCAGGCAACAGTTTTATAATTATATAATTGCGTGATATTAAAATTTAAAACATATCCAATTATAGAAGACTCAGATATACATTTCCATAGAATATATAAAAACTATAATAGGCTATGTTATAAATAAATGGTCTATAATGCCTAAAAAATTTAAACTATGAATCATTAAATTATTATAATCAATCTATTGACGGATTAAATCCGATGTTGTAAACTAAAACACAACTAATAAAATATCGGCAAAGGCGATGAAAAGAAGAGTAAGCAGTATGTCGCATCAAAGAGAGCCCCTTTTGGTGGGATGGGGTATGACGAGTATTGCCGAACATGGTCTTGGAGCCGCGCACCGACTGCATTTTTGCACAGGCTGCGACGGGTGTGCCCGTAACAGCACCGGAGTATCGATTTTGTATCCGTACTCATTGAGGTCTGAGCTGCGAAGTTCAGGCGAAACAAGGTGGTACCACGTAGCAGAAGCTTACGTCCTTGATGTTTTACATCAGGGACTTTTTTAATGCAAAAAATTAAACAGAAAAGAAATGACAGAAAAGGAGCGGGGAAATGAGTACTATCCCTACCGTCGAAATCAGAAATCTTAATAAAACCTTCGGTACCGGAGATAATGCCGTGGTGGCTCTTGACAATATCAATTTATCGATCTATCAGGGCGAGATTTTCGGCATAATAGGTTTGTCCGGGGCTGGAAAAAGTACATTGGTGAGGTGTATCAATCTTTTGGAAAAGCCTACGACCGGAAGTGTATTGTTTGAGGGGGTCGACATTACAAATTTTACGGATAATCAGCTCCGTAAGGTCCGTCAATCCATCGGCATGATATTTCAAAGTTTTAATCTCTTAATGCAGAGAAATGCACTGGATAATGTTTGCTTTCCCCTTGAACTTGTAGGAATGCCTCGGAAGGAAGCCAAGGAAAGAGCAAAAGAACTGCTAAAAACAGTCGGCCTTGCCGATAAGGAAAAAGCCTATCCCGCCCAGCTGTCAGGGGGACAGAAACAGCGTGTGGCAATAGCCAGAGCCCTTGCCACCAATCCAAAAGTATTATTGTGCGACGAGGCCACCAGTGCCCTGGATCCTACTACAACACAGTCCATATTGGCGCTGTTAAAGGAATTGAATAAAAAACTTGGCCTTACCATAATAATCATTACCCATGAGATGAAGGTTATCGAGCAGATATGCAATCGTGTCGCAATTATAGCCAACAGCCGCATTGAGGAAATCGGTACGGTGGATGAGGTATTCCGTCACCCCAAGACTTTAGCCGCCAAGAAACTTATATTCCCCAAAGGGGAATATGTTGAAAGCATATCCAGCGGTGGAAAGTGTCTGCGTTTGGTTTTTGACGGCAGCTCCGCCGACAGGCCTATAATCGCCAACATGGTTTTGAAATGCGGTGCGCCTGTAAGCATAGTATTTGCTAATACCAAGAATATAGACGGTCAGATTTTCGGCCATATGATCATCAAATTGCCAGACGATGAAGAAGTTTTCCGGAAGATAACAACCTATCTTGAGATTGAGAATATTACTTATTCGGAGGAAAAGGATTATGTTTAGTGAAGGCATGTTGTTATTAGTCGGTAAGGGCTTTTTGGAAACTTTATATATGACCATTGTTTCAACCGTTATGGCATATGTTATAGGGCTGCCTGTCGGAATGCTTCTGGCAGTAACCGATAAGGAAGGTATAAGACCGTCGCCTACCATCAACAGAACAGTTGGCGGAATAGTCAATGTATTGCGTTCAGTGCCATTTATCATTCTGCTGGTTGCTGTAATGCCGATTACAAGATTAATTACCGGAACATCACTCGGTTCTTCCGCTACGGTCGTTCCATTGGTTATAGCAGCGGCGCCATTCGTTGCCCGTTTGGTGGAGAGTTCAGCAAAGGAGGTAGATCGGGGCGTTATAGAAGCGTCCCTATCAATGGGAGCTTCCACCATGGAAGTCGTCTGCAAGGTATTGCTGCCTGAAGCCAAGCCGTCATTGATAGTTGGTGCGGCAATAGCTACCACCACTATTCTGAGTTATTCAGCCATGTCGGGATTTGTTGGGGGCGGCGGCCTTGGAAATATTGCGATAAATTACGGGTACTATCGTTCCCAGACAGATATAATGCTTGTAATGGTCGCAATTCTGGTTTTGATAGTGCAGGTAATACAGGAAATAGGTAATTTTATATCAAATAAATGTGATAAACGCATCAGATAAGTAATAGAACTTCATAAAAGCAGTAATTTTTGATAAAGCAGGAATCGCAGGAATCAATAATCTCCGCTTTATTGGCGGTAAAAATAAAATTTATATAAAAGGAGAGAGATTATGAAAAGAATAGTAAAAATAGCTTTAGCTCTGACATTGATACTTACACTAACACTTACGATATTTGCAGGCTGCGGCTCAAAAAAGAAAGATTCTTCCACCATTAAAGTCGGCGCAAGCGTAACACCTCATGCCGAAATACTTAATGTTGCGAAAGAAATACTTGCTGAAAAAGGCATAACTCTTGAAGTCGTTGAGTTTACAGATTATGTACAGCCCAATACCAATGTTGAAAATGGTCAGTTGGATGCAAATTACTTCCAGCACGTTCAGTACCTGGAGCAGTTCAATAAGGATAACGGCACACATATCGTATCGGTAGCCGCTATTCACTATGAACCCTTCGGTATATTCCCGGGCAAAACAAAATCTTTTGAAGAATTGAAAGACGGTGCTGTGATTTCAGTTCCAAATGACGGAACAAACGAAGCCCGTGCGCTGATGCTTTTAGAGGCCCAGGGACTGATTAAGCTGAAGGATACGGCTGATTTTACCGCTACTATCCTGGACATTGAAGAAAATCCTAAAAACCTTGTTATTAAAGAAATAGAAGCCGCTCAATTGACATTGTCCCTGCAGGATGTGGACATGGCCGTAATTAACGGAAATTATGCAATACAGGCAGGACTTAACGCCACCGTCGATGCTCTGGCAATCGAAGACAAGGATTCCGACGTTATCAAGAATAACTACACAAATATTCTCTGCGTCAAGCAAGGGAATGAGAATAATCCGGCTATCCAGGAACTTATAAAGGCGCTTAAGAGTGAAAAAGTCAAAAACTTCATGCTGGAAAAATACAACGGGGCAGTTGTGCCGATGTTCTGATCTTACATAAACAAAGGGACGGAGTTATAGATGCTCCGTCCTTTTATATACGTTAATAGGTTGTTCCAGTATTCTGTCGATAAATACGATCCACAAAAATCATTCTATGCTAACGCTAGTTATCTCGGATTCAATTCCCGTGTCCTGTTCTTTTTGCAGTAGATTGAGTTCTTTTATCACTCTGATGCTAATAGGCAACGCCAGAATAAATGTAGCAAGATCGGCAATTGGCTGACTTAGCTGGACTCCCGTCAAACCTAAGAAAGAAGGCAGGATCAATATAGTAGGAATAAAGAACAGACCTTGCCGGGCAAGTGATAATATGGAAGCTTCTTTCGATTTTCCGATCGTCTGGACGAACATATTGGAAATTATTATCCAGGATGAAAGAGGGAAAAATATACATTGATATCGCATGGCTGTTGAACCCATCTCAATGACCAGGGGGTCGTCTTTTCTAAAAAGAGCAATGATTTGCGGAGCGAATGTAAAACCTATTATGGAGACAATTGTAAGGGCGATAGCGGAAACCTTGATGCAGAACCAGAATGCATCAACCACACGTTTGTATAGCTTTGCCCCGTAGTTATATCCACTGACAGGCTGAAAACCCTGTCCGAAGCCTAATAAAGCGGATATAGCCAGGTAAAAAACACGTGCTATGATGGACATTGCAGCAATCGCAGCATCTCCAAAAGGTCCTGCCGATTGATTTAGGATAATGCCGGCTATACTTGCAAGCCCCTGTCGGTAAAATGATGGCATGCCTATTCTTATGATTTCTTTGTACATTGTAAGTTTTGGTGCAAAATTTGCAAAGCTTATTCTGAGATTTCCGCCCTTGCCTGAAGCAAAAAGCAGAAGGCAAAAGCTCACGAACTGGCTTATGCTGGTTGCCAGTGCGGCACCGCCGGTACCCATGTTAAGTTTGAAAATAAAAATGGGATCGAGAATTATATTGAGAATGCCTCCAAAACCTATTCCAAACATTGAATAGAGGGCGCTGCCCTGAAAACGAAAGATGTTGTTAAGGACATAGGAAGACATAATAAAGGGGATTCCCAGGAATATATAGCGCACATAATCTTTGGCATAGGGGAAAATAGTGGGAGTTGCACCTAATAAACGCACCAATGGATCTATAAAAATCATGCCGATAATCGAGAAAACCACTCCAAGGCCAAATGTGGTGAAAAAGCCCGTAGCAGCGACTTTAGAGGCGTTGTCAGCATCTTTGCGGCCCAGATGCTGCGCTATACAATTTCCGGTACCCATCCCCATGGTAAACCCGATCGACTGAACTAATGCCATCAGTGCAAAGGCGATTCCTACTGCTCCGGATGCGCTCGTATTGATCTGGCTTACAAAATAAGTATCAGCCATATTATATATAGCGGTAATCATCATACTGATTATACTGGGGATCGCAAGATTCATCACAAGTTTGGGAATTGGCGTTTGAGTCATTTTTACGTATTTTGCGTCTAAACTGTTCATTTTTACCACGTGTCCTTATGTTGATAATATGATTTGATGTCAGTGTACATTGTACTACTTTAAAATTGCATCAACAATAATGTAATTTTCACAAATGACGAATGTATCATGACAAAATACGAATATTATTGGACAAAACGTAATGCTTGTACAAATCTGCTGCATATGATATTATACAAGAGATTTCCTGGGGGGAGTAGTTCGCGCATTACAGCGTAGCAAATCAGCATACCGGCTTAAGAATCCCGGTTTGCTTTAATCAATGCGACTCATGTAAGGCAACTGTTCCAACATCAGAAAAATAAATCATCAGGTACAGTTTGGTGCCTGATTTTCTTAATTATAAAGGGGAATAACTAAATGACCATTCTGGAATTATTTATTGTTGCCGTCGGCCTTTCAATGGACGCGTTCGCTGTATCTGTTTGTAAAGGACTGGCAATGAAAGAAGCATCATTAAGAAAGGCCGGCACGGTAGGACTGTGGTTTGGCGGGTTCCAGGCACTTATGCCGCTCTTGGGCTTCTTTTTGTGTTCAAGGTTTGAAACGCTGATAAGCGCTTATGACCATTGGATAGCATTTATACTGCTTGCTTTGATAGGTATTAACATGATATATGAAGCCATAAAACATGGGGATGAATGTGATGTCAACAGCGGATCCCTTAAATTTATGGACATGCTCCCCATGGCTGTTGCCACGAGTATTGATGCGTTGGCGGTGGGGATCACGTTGGCTGTTCTTAAAGTAAATATTTTGCCTGCTGTAGTCTTTATAGGCATTACAACATTTACGTTGTCTGTTATAGGTGTAAAGGCAGGCTGTATATTCGGAACAAAATACAAGTCAAAGGCCGAACTGGCCGGAGGAATAATCCTTGTTCTTATTGGGCTGAAGATTCTGCTGGAACATATGGGTTTATTGGGATGAATATATTTCCGGCAGCAGATTTCTGTAAATTACTCTATATGCAGGTTTGTAAGCGTCTCTGTATATCCTGCTGTGGGATACCGGAGGGCAGCCGAGACTGATATACTCCTTAAGATAGGCTTTGAGCGAATAATTATCAAATTTAAATATGCCTTCCCGGGTCAGCTTTTCCAGAAAATTAAGTTTATTGAGGAAGGATTCTTTTGTCCCGTTTAAATTTTCAGATGAAGCAACAAAGATATCGTTTAACATCTCAATGGTCAAGCCGTTGGCATCCAAAGCGGCCAGCTTTACCCTGGTCATCCCGTTTCCAATATCCTCAAGAAAAGGTATATCTGTTTTTTGAATTACAGTTTGATATTCATTTTGCAGGCGATTTAAACAGGCTTCTTTGTCGGAAATAAGATGGCCGCTGCCAAACTCATTCTGATAAATGAGTTTGACAGCGTCCGCAGGTTCCATCAAGGGATATTTTAACGCGTGTTGAGTTAATATTATTGCCAAATCATTCATTAAATATCAGCCTGGCTTTCTTTAAAGCAATAACAATAACAGGGATGAGTGCTATATGCAAGATGATGCCGGGAAGTGCATTAACAAAAGCTTGAGCCCAAAATATAGCCAGACCGAACTGATCTTTCGTTAAAAATGCGATTACGAATCTTGCGATTCCCCATACAACTCTGCCTATAAGCATTGAAAACACAAGGGAGACATATATGTATGGGATTTTTTTGGGCAACATTTTATAAAGCAGGCCGGAAGTCAAACCGTATACAGCCAGTTCAAAAGCCATGGCCGTACCTGTAGGGAAAATCGGAGGCATGCCGAAAAGCAAATAACGAAGTAATGGCGCGATAAATCCGACAACAAGACCTATGGGGCCACCGCATACAAAACCGCATAATAATACCGGTATGTGCATTGGAGACAGAGCGTTGCCGATTTGAGGAATTTGTCCCGTAAGAAAAGGAAGCAGTAATGCCAATGCAAGAAACATGCCTGCAAAAGAAATTTTCTTAGCCGTTGATGTCATATAACTCTCTCCTTCAAAAAATATAAAGGTATCAGCCGTCTTCTGACAGCTAATACCTTCATGGTACATAAATAAAAAATATTGTTGGAAAACTGAAATTTACTTTCCGGCTTCATGCCGGACGCTTATTAAAATATAGCATATTGATGAACGTAAATCAAACCTCATTATAAAATAATTATTAAATTGATCCTTTCAATATGCCGGATGATTCTCCGCTTTCATTTCTTGTTTTATCGTAACGTCGGAAGTATATTCATTCATAGGAGGAAATAAACTCAGTAAGCTTGTTTATCGTATCACTGATAAGAGCCGACATTGAAAGGTCCGGAACTCCTGCAATAATGTTATCACATTTGTTGACAGGGATCAGTATTCTCAGTGCATTGCTCTGGCCTATCGCAGTTGCCATCTTTGGTGTAATTTCTCCCATAAGTGAATCGGCGATGACTATACCTATTGGTCCAATTATGATATCTGCCTTTCTGCAGGCTACGATTACCGGATTTTCCCCGGTGTCGGCATAATCGGCACCGCCCTTAAGCATTGTGGCGGTGGCAATGCCGTTGGTGCCTATCGCTGTTATTTCAATATTATTAATACGGGCTTTTATAGCTTCAATAAGCTGTTTCCCGAGTTTACCGCCCTGACCGTCTATAACTAAAATCTTCTTTATATTACCCTTGCTCATGCTTCCTCCCCGGTTGTGTTTCTCTGGATCAAAAATTATTTTATGACGATTCTATAATAACATAGGAAGGGAATACTTTGTTAAAATGTTTTAGGGTACCCATCACCGATGATGTCATCTTGAGTGAAGGGAAGCGGAGTTGAAGGATATGATATGTCGATACAAAGGATTCTTCGCTGACGCTCAGAATGACATAGACAATTTAAAATAAGCCCGGGAGCATTGAATCATAAGCCGCTTGACGGGGGCTTATGATATAATAAATACAACTTGGAATATGACAGCATGGTTTTGACGAAAGTTCTATGGATTGAACAATGAAAATACTCTCTGAATAAGGAGAAGAACATGGCTAAAATATTGCTGGTAGAAGATGATGAAAGTATCGTTAATAATCTTTCTGAGTACCTCCGTGGCGAGGGCTTTGAAATTGACTCGGCTACAGGCCAGAAACAGGCTGTCAGTAAAATAGAGAACAATAAATATGATTTGCTATTGGTGGATATATCCTTAAAAGACGGCAATGGTTTTGCTGTTTGTGCGGCTGCCAGGGCGATGGGCGATACCCCTGTAATATTCCTGACCGCATCGGCGGATGAATACAGCGTCATAACAGGTCTTGACATGGGAGCTGATGATTATATAAGCAAACCCTTCCGCCCCAGAGAGCTTTTATCCCGCATAAAAAGCGTTTTAAGGCGAACCAGTAAATCCAATTCTGTAATTGAGCATGGGTTTATTAGGGTGGATACCGCTAAGGGAACCGTAACAAAAAACGGTGCGGAAGTATTTCTTTCAGCCCTTGAATACAGGCTGCTTCTGGTGTTCCTGAATAATAAAGGAGTTATATTGTCGCGGGACAAACTGCTTGAGGAAATTTACGACATTGCCGGAGAATATGTCAACGATAACACCCTTACGGTCTATATAAAAAGACTCAGAGACAAAATCGAAGATGATCCTCAAAACCCGACGTTTATTAAGACTGTTCGTGGTCTGGGATATAAGGTCGGTGATTAAATGAGTTTTTTCAGGAATCCTGAAATCAAAAAAAGTTTGATCTTATACATCATTTTGATCCTGATTCTGACAATTCCAGGCTTTTTGTGGGGATATTACGATGGACTGACCGTATTGACCATATCAACACTGTTTACTTTTCTGCATTTTTGGATCACTTTCAGAAGGTATAAAAAACTGGCTGAACTGGGAAGTGATATTGATAAGATCCTTCACGGAGATGAAACCATTGATTTGTCCGAATATTCCGAAGGAGAACTGTCTTTTCTGCAAAGCGAGATATCAAAACTCACAGTGCAGCTCAGAAACCAGGCCTGGTCATTAAAACAGGATAAACAATACCTGGCGGATTCCATTGCAGACATATCACATCAATTAAGAACACCACTTACATCAATAAATATATTATTGTCTCTCATGTCGAATTCGGATTTATCGGAGGAGCGCAGACTGGAACTTATTAAAGAAATGGATATGCTGCTTTCAAGAATAGACTGGCTTATTACTGCGCTTCTTAAAATATCGAAACTGGACACTGGAACAGTGAAGCAAAAAAATGAGACGGTTTATGTTGATGAACTGGTTAAGAAGGCTATTGATCCCATAGCAATACCTATAGAGCTCAGAGAACAGGAACTTGATATTCAAATCCAGGCAGGTGCATCATTCAAGGGAGACTTGGCATGGTCCGCTGAGGCAGTTGAAAATGTACTGAAAAATTGCATGGAGCACACACAAAAGGGTGGTAAATTAAGTATATCGGCACAGGAAAATACTCTGTTCACCGAGATCATCATATCCGATAATGGTCCCGGTATAGATCCTGAGGATTTGCCTCATTTGTTTGAAAGATTCTATAAAGGTAAAAATTCAAGCAATAATAATATCGGTATAGGCCTCGCCCTTGCCCGCATGATCATAACAAACCAAAACGGTACAATAAAGGTCGAAAATCGCAAGGAAGGCGGAGCGAAGTTTACGATCCGATTCTACAAGGACATTGTGTAAGCTTAAGGTGACATTTTAGTTATATTTTAGTCACCTATATGTCACTTCCAGTGGATAAAATTAAAATATGTAAAAGGGCCTACAGAGAACACTGATAATGTTGTTCCCTGTTTATGGTCCTGAACGTACGCAACGGGTAAGTCTGCTGTTTATGCGGCTTTGAGTTCCTTTAGTTTGCGTGGACCATCCCTGTTTACATAATAGTTAAATCTATTTTGGAGGTTAACATGGAAATATTAAGAGTTGAAAATCTAACAAAGATATACGGGAAAGATGAAAATCTTGTTAAAGCGCTGGACAATGTATCTTTTTCGGTTCAGAAGGGCGAATTTATAGCGATAATTGGTCCGTCCGGATCGGGCAAATCCACATTGCTTCATATTATTGGGGGTGTTGATAAGCCAACCAGCGGAAAAGTCTATATGAACGGGCAAGACGTCTATGCCCAGAGTGATGAGAACCTGGCCATATTCCGCCGCAGGCAGGTCGGCCTTATATATCAGTTTTATAATCTGATACCGGTCTTAACAGTAACAGAAAATATTACGCTCCCGGTACTCCTTGACGGCAGGAAAGTAAACAATGAAAGGCTGGAAGAGCTTTTAAGGATACTAAATTTAAAGGACCGCGAAAATCATCTGCCTAACCAGCTTTCGGGAGGCCAACAACAGCGGGTATCAATTGGACGCGCTCTTATGAATGCACCGGCGGTAGTTCTTGCTGATGAACCGACGGGGAATCTTGATTCCAAAAACAGTCAGGAGATCGTGGAACTTCTTAAACTGTCAAATGAGAAGTATGGTCAGACACTTATCATCATAACCCATGATGAAAATATAGCGCTTCAGGCAGATAGGATCCTATCCATTGAGGATGGAAGGATCATCCGGGACGAAACCATAAGAAAATCGTCAACCGTCGGGAAGATGTCGTCAAGCAAAAACACTCAGGCAACCGAAGGATTTTCCGGAAGGGTGGTAGACTAATGAATATCATCAATAAGGTTACATTGAAAACTCTGTGGAAAAACAAGGTTCGAACTCTTGTTACGATAATAGGAATTATTCTGTCTGTTTCAATGATAACTGCGGTTACAACCAGCATATCCAGTCTGCGGAATTATTTGCTGGAGATAATAATCGAACAGGATGGGGACTGGCATGGGTCTGCTTCATCTATTCCGTATGAAAAGCTGGAGGAATTGAGGAACAATCCTGAGACAGAGAGCATGACGACCATTCAGAATTTAGGATATGCTTTATTGGAGGATTGTATCAATGAAGATAAGCCGTACCTGTTCATTGCAGGAATGGATCAAACCTTTGCTGAAATCATGCCGGTACGTCTAACAGCCGGAAAGCTTCCTGCCAATACAACCGAGATAATTTTGCCTAACCATCTGGAATCAAACGGGGGAGTCGTTTATTCAATCGGTGATGTGCTGAAACTGGACATCGGCATCAGGGAAATTAACGGTGCCATCTTAAGTCAGAACGTTCCTTTGATAAATCCTGATGATGGTGAAAGCGAAAGCCTGACCGTAAAAGAGCAAAGGAGCTATACCGTTGTGGGGTTTTATGAAAGGCCCAGCTTTGAACCTTTTTCCGCTCCCGGTTATACAGCCCTCACTCTGGATAACGGCGACAGGACATATAGCTATAATGTGTATTTAAAACTCAAACATCCTGAAAAAATATTCGATTTTATGGAAGAGAATTTCTCGGGATACGAGTATATGACCAATAATGATTATCTGCGTCTGATCGGAATATCAAATATAGGTAGTTATCTTAAGGTATTTTACAGCCTTGCTGCTATTCTTATAGGGATCATAGTATTCGGTTCCATATCGCTGATATATAATGCTTTTTCAATATCTGTAAGCGAGCGGACGAAACAGTTCGGGATTTTATCTTCAGTTGGGGCTACCAGGAAGCAGATGACAAAAGGCGTGTTGTTTGAAGCCCTTTCATTAAGCATAATAGGGATCCCTCTCGGGATACTTGCGGGTATTTTGGGGATGGGTGTTACTTTTAAGTTTATTGGGAACATATTCACCACTTTTTTAGGGAATGGAACGGACGTAACATTCCGCCTGTCGGTTTCATGGGAGGCTGTAATCATAGCAGTAATCATAGGCCTCATCACTGTTATGATTTCTGCATACATTCCCGCGAAAAGGGCTGCTAAAGTAACGGCCATTGACGCTATAAGGATGTCTAAGGATGTTAGGATAAAGGCCGGTAAAGTCAGGACATCAAAGCTTGTTTACAAGTTGTTTGGATTTGAAGGGATGCTTGCACGTAAAAACTTTAAGCGTAATAAAAGGAAATATCGTGCGACTGTTATTTCACTCTTTTTAAGTATAGTCCTTTTTATTTCCGCTTCCAGCTTTTCGGCTTACCTTAAAGAGGGTACCGACAGAGTGATCGATCCGGAAGATTATGATATTATTTATACTTATACATCTGATTCAAATGGGATGCACTCTATTGAGGAAGTTTTCAGCAATCTCAAAAATCTCAGTGGTGTGACTGAAAGCGGATATGCAGCTATCAGCTATTCGGATTATACCGAGATAGCTGTGGACGACCTCAGCGACGAGTATATTGAGTATGCAAAGACATATTACGGTGAGATGAAAGAAGGCCAATACACTAATATTAATGTTATGAAGTATTTTATTGATGATTCATCCTTTGAGAAGTATTTGAAGGATAATTCCATGGATACTGATATTCATATGAATCCGGACAAACCTTTACCGGTAATATATAGTTTCAGCAAAATATTTGACTATAATGAAGGCCGATATTACACAATCAATCTTCTTAAAAATGACTTAAAAAAGATTGATATGAGGAAGTTTAATCAAATTGAAAATTTATATTTTACCGGAGAAACTGAGAAGATTAACGATCAGACTTATTATATATATATGGATGAAGATGGTAACAGAAAACAGTTTACAGCTTCCGAGGCAGCAATTGACTATACAGTTGAAACCGGCACTTTGACAGATAAAAAACCATTTATGGTAAATACCAATCAAGGGGTAATTATTTCACTTCTCTATCCTTACAGTGCTATAAATAAAGTACTAGGTGAAGATCATGAAGTAACCACAGCAGCAATGTACTTTAATGCTAAAAATCATAAGGCAGTTTATGACGATATGGTTAAGACTTTAAGCGATATGAGCTTAAACTATAGCAGGCTTATAGATTACGCTGAAATGGCCGAATCCGACAGGGCTATGATAACAGTGCTGGATGTTTTCTCATATGGATTCATAGTTTTAATATCTCTGATCGCTGCAGCCAATGTATTCAATACTATTTCAACCAATATAGGTTTACGCCGCAGAGAGTTTGCCATGTTGAAATCGATTGGAATGACGCAGAAGATGTTTAACAGAATGATGAATTACGAATGTCTGCTCTATGGCATAAAAGGACTTGTATACGGTATCCCTGTGGCAATAGCAGTTACCTGGCTGATATACAGAAGTATTCTGAATGGTTTGAAAATAAGTTTCTTCATTCCGTGGTACAGTATTGTGATTTCGGTGGGCAGCGTATTTGCGGTCGTATTTGCAACAATGATTTATTCTATGCAAAAAATTAAAAAGGATAATCTGATTGATGCATTGAAAGAAGAAAATCTGTGATACAATGGTGTCATCTATAACGAAACTTACCCTTTCGTCATCCTGAACGTAGCGAAGCGCAGTGAAGGATCTTAAGTGTTTACGGAAAAGATTCTTCGCTGACGCTCAGAATGACATCGGGATAAGGATTCTTTGCTTAACACAGAATGAATTGTATCATAAAGATAAAAGAGAGCAGGATTAATAAAATGTTGAATAAACAGGATAAGGAAATTATACTGAAAAAAATCGATACACTTCTAAAGGAAAAAGACACTGTAATAATTGCTATTGACGGTAACAGCGGAGCCGGGAAAAGCACGCTGGCAAAATATTTAGAAGAGTATTTTGACTGTAATGTATTTCATATGGACGACTTCTTTCTGCCGCCGGAGCTGAAAACAGAGGAAAGACTCAAGGAAGCCGGTGGAAATGTGGATTATATCAGATTCAGGTATGAGGTTGCCGACCGCCTTATTGAAGGTGGCGATTTTGAGTACCGGGTATATAACTGCCATACCTTAAGCTTTGACAGGACAGTACATGTGAAGGAAAAAAGACTTAACATTGTGGAAGGTGTTTACAGTATGCACCCCACTCTTATTGATATTTATGATTATAAAATTTTCCTTGGTATTGACCATGAAAAGCAGATTGAAATAATAACCAAAAGGTCAGGAGAGGCTCTTGCCCGAAAATTCAAGGAAATATGGATACCAATGGAGAACAGGTATTTTACAGAGATGAAAATTAAAGAGAAGAGCGATATAGTATTCTGATCAAATATCCCCATGGTGTCATCCTGAACGCAGCGAAGCTTAGTGAAGGATCTTATGTGATAACAAAAAGATTCTTCGCTTCGCTCAGAATGACAGGGAAAGCAAAATTCTTTGCTGTGCTCAGAATGACAAGAATGCTCAGGATTACATAAATAAACATTGAACCAATATACTGCTGCCGCATGGATAACATGCGGCAGCTACATTTTTGAGCAATCAATTGCCTTGTATTCTTATGATATAATTAAATAATAAAAAAACAAAAAATGCAGATAACGGGGAAACTTATGAGTTTACGTATAGTATACGGTCGTGCCGGAAGCGGCAAGACGCATTTTATTTTAAATGAAATCAAATCCCGGATAGAGGAAAACTCGGGAAGAACACTGGTATTACTGGTTCCGGAACAGTTTTCTTTTCAGGCAGAAAAGAACCTTGTTTCAGTTACCAAAACCGGCGGCATACTCAAGACCGAAGTACTGAGCTTTCAAAGAATGGCATACAGAGTATTTAATGAGACGGGTGGAATCACATACCCCCACATTCATCCAGCCGGAAAGTCAATGATAATATATCAGATTCTCAATAAAATGAAGAACAGGTTCAGAGTCTTTTCCGAGACCTGTGAACGGGAAGGTTTCGTAAATACCATCTCCACCCTGATTACGGAGCTCAAAAGATACAATGTAACACCCGACAGGCTTCAGGATGCCATTGACGCTCTTGAAGAGGATGATCCTCTGAAACAAAAACTTACAGAGATCAATCTTGTATATGGCGAATTTGACTCCCTTATTGAAAAGAGGTACAGGGATTCGGATGATGACCTCACCCTGGCGGCTAAAAAAATTGCCGCATCTTCCTTATATAATGACGCCGAAATCTGGATTGACGGTTTTGTGAGCTTTACACCGCAGGAGTATAAAATAATCGGCGAGTTATTGAAAAAAGCTTTCCGCGTTACTATAAGCCTGTGTACAGACACCCTTGAGAACAGCTCAGAGAATGAAGCCGATGTATTCGCACCTGTCAGGAATGTCTACAGGAAATTGAAAAGGTTAGCCACAGAGAATGACGTTGTAATGGAAGACCCGATTTTTTTCGGTGAACCTGTCCGATTCAGAAACAGCGTAGAATTAGCGCATTTGGAAAAGAATCTTTATGCATTTCCATATAAAACCCTGGATAAAGAGATGGAAGATATCTCTCTTTACGCTGCCAAAAATATTTTTTCCGAAATAGAAGCCACAGCCTGTGAGATCATTAGACTTTGCAGAGATCAGTGTATGCGTTTTCGCGACATAGCGGTTGTTTCAAGGAACCTTCCGGCTTATGAAAAACTTGTTGAGCTGATTTTTTCAGATTATGAGATCCCGTACTTTATTGACAGAAAGACCGAAATAAGTAATCATCCGTTAGTCCGCCTCCTTATGTCGATGATGGACATTTTTATTGACAACTGGTCCTATGAAGCTGTATTCCGCTATTTGAAAACAGGATTGACGGGTATTGACCGGAGAAGTATCGACCTGTTGGAAAACTATGTACTGGCATGCGGGATCCGGGGCAGTTACTGGACAAGGGAAAAACCCTGGGATATGAGCCCGGATCTTATACCCAATGATCAACTTGATGAAAATCAGAGTGAACTTGATGAAATAAATGATATAAGAAACAGAGTAGTGAAGCCTCTACTTGATTTCAGAAACAAGACGAAGGGAAAAAGAACCGCTGCCGAATTCTGTACGGGCATTTTCGAGTTTTTATGCGATTTAGGTGTTCCAGAATCCATAGAAAAAAACATTGATGACTTCAGAGAATCAGGTAGGCTTAAACTTGCCGATGAGTATTCACAGGTCTGGAATATAGTTATGGATGTTCTGGATCAGACTGTGGAGGTGCTAGGAGACGAAACCTGCAGCCTTGATGGGTTCAGCGAGATCCTGAAAATAGGATTGGCGGAATACAAAATTGGAACGATTCCTGCTGCCGTTGATCAGGTACTTGTAGGCAGCGTGGAACGTTCCAGGAGCCATGAAATAAAAGCCATGTTCATACTGGGTGCCAATGACGGTGTCTTCCCATCAGCAGCCCTGACAGAAGGCATTCTATCAGATCAGGATCGTTCAGTCCTGAACCATATGGGCATTGAGCTGGCCAGCGACACTAAAAAACAGGCCTTTGATGAGCAGTACCTTGTTTACCGGACGCTTACCGTTGCCGGTGAATATTTAAGAATAAGCTGGCCGATCGGGGACAGTGAGGGCAAGACTATGAGACCTTCAATTATAGTGTCCCGTATGCAGAAACTATTTCCAAAGCTGATTCAACAAAGCGATATTATTCCTTCTTCGTCTGATGGATTTGATATAGAAGCTATCTCAAGACAAAAGCCCGCATTTAATAAGCTTATCGTATCGTTGAGACAAAAAGCCGACGGTAAAGAAATAAACCCCGTATGGAAGGATGTTTACAGCTGGTTTAAAAGCCGTGAAGAGTGGAAAGAAAGCATTGATACTGCAATAAAAGCTTTCAGTTATACCAATTCAGCCGATAGGATAAGTGAAGATAAAATTCTGGCCTTATATGGGAATCCAGCTTACTCAAGCGTTTCAAGACTGGAGAAATACAATTCCTGTCCTTTCTCTTTCTTTGTTCAGTACGGATTAAAGGCTAAGGAAAGGAAGATATATCAGCTTAGTCCTCCGGATATAGGAACATTTATGCATACGGTCATTGAAAAGTTTTCTAGACTGGTGTCCGAAGGAGAAATGACCTGGAGAAGTTTTACTGATGATTGGTGCAGAGAAAGAATCTCAGAAATTGTTGATGAAATGCTTGAAGGCATGAAGGGGAAGGGTATTGCCGCTTCAAAGAGGTACACTGCCCTTACAGTGCGGCTTAAGAGAGTGGTTACAAGGGCGGTATTGCTTATAGCCCAGCATATACGCAGGAGCAGCTTTAATCCTGTCGATTACGAGGTGGGGTTCGGTGAGAATGAGAAATATCCTCCCATAGTAATCCAGCTGGATTCAGGGCAGAAAATACATTTGACCGGAAGAATAGACAGGATTGACGCATTTGAGTCTGAGGACGGAAGATATTTCAATATAATTGATTACAAATCGGGAACCAAGGATTTCAAACTGTCGGATGTTTTCTACGGCCTGCAGATTCAGCTTATCACTTATATGGATGCTATCTGGGAAAGCGAGGAACAGAAAGGAGACAGTCCGGTTTTTCCGGGGGGCATTCTGTATTTTAAAGTAGATGATCCCATTATCAGAAGCGATAAAAATCTTTCCGAGGAAGAAATAGAGAAAACCATAATGCGAAAACTGAAGATGAAAGGTTTGGTCCTGGCCGATGTTAAGCTTATCAAAGAGATGGATAATACCATTGAAGGATCTTCCATGCTGATACCCGCAACTTTAAATAAGGGGGACGTGTTGGGAAAAAATACTTCAGGAGCATCGCAGGAACAGTTCAGACTTATGCGGAAATATATAAAAGGACTGCTGAAAGATATCTGCACAGAAATAATGAAAGGAAGCATAGATATTAAACCCTTTAAGAAGAAGGATATCAGCGCTTGTACCTATTGCAGTTATCTGCCTGTCTGCCAGTTTGACACGACACGAAAGGAAAACTCTTTCAGACTGTTATTTAACAAAGATAATGATGAGGTTTGGGAAAGTATTAAGGAGAAAACGTAAATGAGTGAGACCAGATGGACCAATGAACAATGGGATGCCATAACCGCAAGGGATTGCAATCTCCTGGTGGCAGCCGCCGCAGGTGCGGGTAAAACTGCTGTTTTGGTTGAGCGCATTATAAAGAGAATAACCGACGAAAAAAATCCTGTCGACATAGACAGGCTTCTGGTGGTTACCTTTACCAATGCGGCAGCGGCCGAGATGCGGGAAAGAATTGCCAATGCTATATCCAAATATTTGGAAGACAATCCCGGATCTAAAGCTATACAGAGACAGATGGCACTACTGGGGAAGGCCAGTATAACCACTATTCATTCTTTTTGTACCGAGGTTATCCGAAGCAATTTCCATCTTCTCAACATCGATCCGGATTTCAGGATCGCCGATGAGACAGAAAGCTACCTGATGAAATTGGAAGCCCTTAACGATATTTTTGAAGAGCAATATGAAAAGGAAAACAACCAGGACTTTTACGAGCTTTTGGAGAGCTATGGAAGCAATCGGGACGATCAGCAGCTGATGGACATAGTTCTTAATTTGCATACATTTATACAGAGCAGTCCCTGGCCGGAAAAATGGCTGGAGGACATGACGGAAGTCTTGAAGATCCCTGAAGGTACGGATTTTGCTTCCACTGTATGGGGCAGGATACTCCTGTCATCGGTAAAAATTGAACTTAAGGGTATGAGGGATATGCTTACCCGCGCTATGGATATTATAAAGACAGAGCCGGGGTTGGAAAAATATCTGCCTGTTTATCAAGAGGATGTATCAAATATAAATAATCTCAACATGCTGATAGAAAACGGTGAAAAATTACATTCCGAAAAGGTATGGGACGATTTTTATTTCAGCTTGAATACCTTTACTTTTTCAACTCTCCCGAGGACCGGCAAGGGAGCGGATGAAACTAAAAAGGATACGGTAAGAGGCATACGGGACAATGTAAAGAAACGACTGGAGAAGCTTAGAGGGCAAATGGTAAACGCCGATTCGGCAGAGCTTGTAAATGAAATGAATGCTCTATATGCCAGGATGAAATGCCTTGCCGACCTGGTTATTGAGCTGTCGATAAGGTACAACGAAAAAAAGAATCGAAAATCCATAATGGACTTTAACGATTTGGAACACTATTGTCTTGAGATCCTGACGATAAAAGATCAGAACGGAAGACTTATGCCGTCGGATACAGCCCTGAAATACAGAGAACGCTTTGACGAAATAATGGTGGACGAGTATCAGGACAGTAACCTGGTTCAGGAAATCATTATTAACATGATATCCAGGGTGGACAGCCCCAAGCCCAATATCTTTATGGTAGGCGATGTCAAACAAAGCATTTACAGGTTCAGGCAGGCAAGGCCGGAGCTGTTTATGCAGAAATATAATACATATTCCACTGAAAAGGACAGTCCCTTCAGGAAAATACTTCTGTATAAGAATTTCAGAAGCCGTAAAAATGTTGTGGATACCGTGAATTTTATCTTCAGACAAATAATGTCGGTAAATGCCGGAGAGCTGGATTACACCGAAGATGAAGCTCTGAATCCGGGCGCGGATTTTCCGGAATGTGAACAAAAAGGTCTTATCTTCGGCGGAAGTACCGAGCTGCATATTATTAATACCGGTGATTCAGATAACCAATCCAATAACATCGATAATAATAACAATATAGAAGAAAATGATAGTGAAGCAGCCGAACAGGAAGAAATGCTTGATAGTATACAATGTGAAGCCAGAATGGTATCAAAAAGAATACGAATGCTTATGGAACCCGATAAAGATGGTAATTGCTTTGCTGTTTTTGATAAAAACCAAAAGAAGTATAGAAAATTGGAATACCGGGATATCGTTATTCTGTTAAGAACGACAAAAAATTGGTCAGATGTGTTTGTCGACGAATTGACTATGGCGGGAATACCAGTTTTTGCGGATACCGGGAGCGGATTTTTCAAAACCGTTGAAATCCAGGTGATTCTGTCCCTTTTACAGATAATAGATAACCCGTATCAGGATATTCCGCTTTTATCGGTATTAAGGTCTCCGATTTTTTCCTTTACCACCGACGACTTGGTTGATATAAGGCTCGCCCGGCGCAAAGGTTTGCTGTTTGACGGCTTGATAAAGCTTTCAGAGGCGGGGTCCGGAGAGGTTTGCAATAAAGCAAAAAGGTTTCTTGAGAGTTTAGCTGAGTGGAGAGAAGCATCTTTATATCTGCCCGCCGATCAGCTGATATGGAAACTTTACAGCGATACAGGTTATTACAGCATGGTGGGAGCCATGCCGGGTGGAGAACAGAGACAGGCCAACTTAAGGATTCTGTTTGAAAGAGCGAAACAATTCGAAGAAACCAGCTATAAAGGGTTGTTTAACTTTATCAATTTTATTGACAAGCTGAAAAGCAGCAAGGGGGATATGGGAAGTGCTAAAATATTAGGCGAGAATGACGATGTGGTCAGGATCATGAGCATTCATAAGAGCAAGGGATTGGAGTTCCCAGTCGTATTTCTTTCAGGCTGCGGTAAAATGTTTAATATGCAGGATATGAACAAAAGCATCCTGCTGCATCAGGATGTGGGTTTCGGCCCTGATGTGGTGGATCATAAAAAAAGGCTTTCATGGTCTTCGGCCGCCAAGGAAGCAATAAAGGTGAAAATTCGAAACGAGACTTTGTCTGAGGAAATGAGGATTCTGTATGTCGCCCTTACCAGAGCGCGTGAAAAACTCATTATAACCGGTTCGACCGCCGATAAGGATAAGGCTTTAAATAAATGGTTTTCTGTGGCAAATACTAATGAAGAAAAGCTTTCCGACTATGAAATGCTGAACGGACGGAATTATCTTGACTGGATGGTACCGGCAATCCTTCGTCATAGCCGGTGTGAGGATTTCCGTAAACAAGCTGCTTCAGAAGGCCAATTTATAGGTTCGTTGATAGAAGACTCATCCGAATGGGATATAAAGCTATGGAGCAAAAATGATATATTGATGGGCAAAGAATCCGATGAAATTATGGACAATGATTTTATCAGCTGGATGGAAGATTTAACAGCCGAAGCCGGTGAAGATTCAATTACTATCAGTAATAAAATTATTGAAGAAATAGACAAAAGACTGGGCTGGGAGTATGAATACATCGATGCGGCGTATATCCCTGCGAAGATTTCGGTTACAGAACTAAAAAGAAGATTCAGCGTTCAATCATCTGAGGAAGGTACATCTATGCCATACTTTACTGCCAAACTTATTAAAAAGCCGATGTTTCTGGAAGGAAAGAAAGGCTTAAGCGCGGCAGAAAAAGGGACCATAATACATTTTATCATGCAGCATTTGGACCTGGATGAAATAAAAATGCATATTAAAGCGAATTATAAAAATATTATAGACAATCAGATCAAGCAAATGGTCTCAAAAGACCTCCTTACGGAAAAACAGGTTGAAAGCGTTGATACGGGAATGATCGAACGATTTTTTGGGTCGGAATTGGGCGAAAGAATGCTGACCGCAAAAAATATCAGCCGTGAGATACCGTTTAATATTGCAATCCCTTTTAAAGAACTTTACTCAAAAGGAAATAAGAAATACATGGAGGAAGAAACAGTATTGCTTCAGGGTGTAATTGACTGCTTTTTTGAAGAAGATGACGGTGTTGTGATTATAGACTATAAAACAGATTATGTCCCTGAAGGAAAAGAGTATGTTATAAAAGACAGGTATCAGTTCCAGCTGGATTATTATTCAAGAGCAGTGGAACAGATTACAGGCAAAAAAGTAAAAGCCAAATATATATATCTTTTACAATCAGAGAAGTTTTTTAAGATATAGCCAAAATACTATTGACAAAAATCTGTTTAATTAATACTCTGAAAAGTAAATCAGGAACAACGATATATTTTAAAAGAAGGGTTAAAAATGAAAATTATCATAATCGGAGATGGTAAGGTCGGTTACAGTTTAGCAGAACATTTATCACAGGAAAATCATGACGTTACCATTATCGATAAGAATCCGGAACCACTCAGGAAGACCAGTGAATTGCTGGATGTAATGTGCATCAAGGGAAACGGTTTAAGCACGAAAGTTATGCTGGAAGCGGGGATAAAAAATGCTGATCTTTTAATTGCGGCGACTTCCAGTGATGAAATGAATATGGTATGCGCTTTGACCGGGAAAAAGCTGGGAGCAAGTCATACCGTCGCCAGGATCAGAGATCCCGAATACGCTGATGAACTTACAGTTTTAAAAAGAGAATTGGGACTGGATCTTGTAATAAACCCGGAGCAGTCAGCGGCGCGTGAAATAGCACGCTTATTGAGATTCCCTTCTGCTACTGATGTCGAACACTTTGCAAAAGGAAGAATTGAGTTTATAGAAATAACCGCTACTCAGGATATGCCTTTTATTGGTGTCCCACTTAAAAATATACCCCGTAAGAATATTGAGAACATTCTGATTGGAGTTGTAAAAAGAGGAGATCAAATCATTATACCCAACGGCGATTTCCAAATAGCCACTGATGACAGACTGAATATCATTGGAAGGCCTAATGATGTTTTTGCATTTTGCAAAAAAATCGGCATATATACACAGAAAATCAAAAAGGTCATGGTGGTGGGCGGCGGAATGATAGCCCATTATATGGCCACGAACCTTAAGTTGAATGATATAAAGATTAAAATCATAGAAATCGACAGAAACAGAAGCGTTGAACTTGCAGAGATGCTTCCGGATACTCTGGTTATAAACGGTGACGGAACTGATAAAGTTCTTTTGGATTCAGAAAATCTTGGTGAAATGGATGCCTTCATCGCTCTGACAGGGCGTGATGAGGAAAATCTCATATCCGCAATGCTGGCAAAGCAAAGCGGAGTAAAAAAGGTTATTGTAAAAACTACAAGAATTGACAATCCGGTATTATTCCACGACTTGGGCGTGGATAGTGTTGTCAACCCAAAACTCATAACCGCAAACTATATCCTGAAATATGTCAGAGGCCTCAACAACGCTGTAGGTAACCCTGCCGAAACAGTGTATAAAATTGTTGATGGCCAGGCTGAGGTTCTAGAATTTATTGCAAATAAAACCACGAAGTTTTTAAATATCCCCCTTAAAAAACTAAAGCTATTAAAAGGAGTAATTATCGGCGCTATAGCAAGGAAGAACGAGATCATCATTCCTCATGGAGATGATGTGATAAAGCAGGGGGACACAGTTATTGTCATTTCGGTTGACAGGCTGGTTTTGGATCTAAATGAAATTGTTGTTTCAATCGGAGGATAACAATGAATTTCGCAATGATATTAAAAAACCTGGGTATTCTGCTGATAGTTGAGGCAGCATGTATGCTGCCGTCATTATTGGTTGCTATAATATATAAACAATTTGATATTATGGCTTTTATTATAACAATGATGATCCTGATAGTCGTTGGCTTTCTTATGTATTGTATCCCTGCCCGAAATAAGAACTTTTACGCCAGAGACGGATTTGCAATCGTATCTTTGGGCTGGATACTAGTTTCTCTGTTCGGAGCTCTTCCTTTTGTCATAAGCGGTGCTATACCTTCGTATATAGATGCGCTATTTGAAACCGTCTCAGGATTCACAACAACCGGATCTTCTATTTTGAGGGATGTTGAGAGCCTTCCGAAAGGACTCCTGTTTTGGAGGAGTTTTACCAACTGGATAGGCGGAATGGGTGTTCTGGTAATGATGCTGGCAGTTTTGCCGGCTGCGGGAGCCAACACGCTGCATATCATGAAGGCTGAAAGCCCAGGTCCTGATCCCGGGAAATTGGTTCCTCGAATAGGACAAAGCGCAAAAATAATGTACCGCATGTATATCGGCCTGTCATTGGTTCAGGCCGTGTTGCTTCTGATTGCCGGAATGCCGCTGTATGACACCCTGATTCATACTTTCTCCACAGCGGGAACCGGCGGTTTTTCAAATATGAATACAAGTGTGGGTGCTTATAACAATGTATATTATGAAATTATAATCGGTTTGTTTATGTTTCTTTTCGGGATCAATTTTACCCTGTATTACCTATCCCTTAAGGGAAACATAAAGAGTATAATCAAAGACGAAGAATTCCGTTTTTACTTTTTTACTGTAGTCGGCGCAATAGTCCTAATTACGTGGAACCTTTGGGGCTCAGTATTCGGTACAATTTGGGAAAGCCTGAGGTATTCTTCTTTCCAGGTGAGTTCTGTTATAACTACCACAGGATTCTCGACAACCAATTTTGATGTTTGGCCTGCATTCAGTAAAACTATTCTGATTATTCTTATGTTTATGGGCGCCAGTGCAGGTTCAACCGGCGGCGGTATAAAGTGTCTTCGTTTTCTTTTGTTGTTTAAGACTATCAAACGTGAGGTTAGGAGAATAATACATCCAAGAGCCGTTTATACTGTCAAGTATGGAGGAAAGACAGTGAACGGTGATGTACTGTTCGGTGTGATGAACTATTTCTTCATAATTATTATTGTCTTTGCTGTAGCATTGCTTCTCGTTTCTCTTGATGGTTTTGATTTAGTTTCGAATTTCACGGCTGTTGCGGCGACAATAAACAACATAGGACCCGGTCTTGGAGTTGTCGGACCCATGGGTAACTTTGCAGATTATTCCAATTTCAGTAAAATTGTTTTTTCTTTTATCATGCTGTTCGGAAGGCTGGAAATATATCCGATGCTGATACTGTTTGCCCCAACATTCTGGAAGCGGGTAAATATTTAGCCTATCAATCTATATCTTCGTAGACTTGCTGTGGAGGCAGATCCAAAACCTCAGGCTTTTTGATAAGATTGCGATAAAGCTTGAATGCTGTAGCAAAGTAATGGCCGTCAGCGATCCTTTCATCCGATACTATGCAAACACGGACATACTTTTTTGTTTTTATTTCATTGTTGGAATCAATGACCTTTTCTTTCATTTTAATGCCGAAAGCCACAAATAAACTGGTGGTTCCGAAATCATAGAGGTGATGGTACACAGGCTGGATTCCTATCGAACCCAAATTGGTGATGAAAACGCTGGTATGAAAGGGACTCAGCCTGTTTATCACCTTTGGCATAAGACCTATGTAATCCAAACATCTCATGATCCACACAAAGAATCTTACCAATTGCCCCGGTACGGCCATAATCAGCTTAGCCAACTTATCAGTGTCATTTTTTGTATCTGTACCCTGGTTTTCTTCTATTGCGGCATTTACCTTTCTGACCACATCCATAAATGTATCAGTGGGCTCAAACTTTACTTTCAGAGTAGTTTCGGGGCTTTCTTCATTGAACTCCTTCTTTAAGACGAAGGATATATAAATTTCATTGCGGGCATATATTTTCTGGCCTGCAACGAATCTGTTCATCCCGGGTTTTTGAGAAATTGCGCGAACCATTGCGGCAATTATTACATGAAGAAAGGAAATCTTTTCACCTGTTTCTTTTCGTTTTTTTATTATAAACGCTTCGGTTTCGCTGATCTCAATTTTTTCTTCAAAGTAGTTCTGAGCGTCAATACGAGATCTCATAATATATGGAATAATCTTGTAAAACGGATCAAGAGTCCTTAATTTCCTGCCGTCATACCTGTCTCCGAACCGTCGTTTTCTTTTTGCCATAAGAGCCCCCCCATATTTATTAGTTAAAGATAAAACTCGATGAACTTAAGTATATAGATTTTTTATGCATGTAACAAGTATTATATTCGCATCCATAATACAAAGCACGCATTTTGCGTGCCTTGTATTTTTTGTCTGCCATAGTTTGTATCGTTGGTTACCTATTTTCTTCGTTGCAATTGTTCCTGTTATTGTTATTATTGTTATTATTGTTGTTATTGTTGTTATTGTTGTTCTTATTCTTGTTTTTCTGTCTGTTGTCTTCCATATTTTTTCTCCTTTCATGTTTACTTTAGTCATTGAATCATGCTTTTTTGAGCCATCTCAATCATTCGCTTCACCATCTGGCCACCTATAGGCCCTCCTTCGCTACCATTAACTCTGGAAGGAAGGTCGCCTTTATAGTGGTCATTGTATTCTTTGCAATATTGAAGACGACCGATTTCTTTGGCACATTCCAGTTTGAATTTCGTTAAAGCTTCGCGGCTCGAAGGTACGATAGGCGTTTTCGGCCTTGACATGTTTCTCACCTCCTTACCGTAACACTTAGAACATCTAAAAAAGATGTCCATGAAATAGTGTGAACAGAAAAAGATAAAACTTTCATGTTAAAAAGAGGGAGAATAATTGCAAATTTTAGCGAAAATTTTATGTATAAATTTGAATTAAAGTATTGTTTTCAGAAAATAAATAATACAAATACGATAACACATTTTAATTTTAAATAATTATATTTATTGTCCTATACATTTGCCTTTTCTGCATACACAAAAAACAGAGGGAGTAAAAACTTGAGAAAAGTATTAAAGATATTATTCAGCAGGCTTATGATTATGTCTGCGCTAATGATATTTCAAATTGCTTTGTTGATTATCCTTACTGTTAAGCTTAGCGCTTCGTTTGTTTACCTATATTTTGTCTTCAGTTTATTCAGTTTGATCGTGGTATGTTTTATTGCAAGTCAAAGAAGCAATCCTGCCCATAAATTGGCCTGGGTCATTCCCATCCTTATATTTCCTGTCTTCGGCGGTGTTTTATATATTTTAATAATGACCAACGGAAATAATAAGAAATTCCGTGATAAATTAAACGCTTCCCATGACAAAGCATTACCTTATTTGACGCAACAGGCCAATGTCATGGATGAGCTTGAGCAACAGGACAAAAATGCTGTCAATCAGTCAAGATATATATTAAGAGCATCAGGATTTCCGGTGTACAACAATTCGCATTCCATTTATTTTTCATCCGGTGAAGAGTTCTTTGTGACATTTTTGGAAACGCTTAAAAGAGCTGAAAAATTTATATTTATTGAGACTTTTTTAATCAGGGAAGGCCTGATGTGGAATACTGTCTTGAGTATTCTGGAGGATAAGGCGGCCCAGGGAGTAGATGTCCGTGTAATGTACGATGACGCAGGTTGTATGACGACTCTTCCCCATAAATACTATAACAGGCTTCGTGAAAAGGGAATAAAATGTCATGCATTCAATCCGTTTGCACCTCTTCTGGAAATCAGGATGAATAACAGGGATCACAGAAAAATCATTGTGATTGACGGGCATACGGCTTTTACCGGAGGCATAAACTTTGCCGATGAGTATATAAATGTTTATGAAAGATGCGGACATTGGAAGGATTCCGCTATTATGGTCAAAGGTGAAGCAGCATGGAATATGACTGTAATCTTCATGCAGCTGTGGTCATCTCTTTCTAATGAACCTGCAGATTATGATTTACTTAAAACATCTACGGTTTTTGATGATCCATGTGAACCGGACGGCTATATCCAACCCTTCGGAGACAGTCCCTTTAACAACGAATCGGTGGGTGAACATACTTATATAAACATGATAAGCAGAGCCAGGGAATATGTTTATATTTTCACCCCATATCTCGTATTGGATCATAAACTTATCACGACACTTCAACTAGCCGCAAAAAGCGGGGTAGATGTCAGGATCGTAACTCCGCATATACCGGATAAATGGTATGTCTTTTTGGTAACCCAGTCTTATTATGAAGTTCTCATTGAAGCAGGAGTAAGGATTTTTGAGTACAGTCCCGGGTTCCTTCACTCGAAGGCTTTTGTATGCGATGATGTTTTGGGGATCGTCGGTTCCATCAATCTCGATTACAGAAGTTTATACTTTCACTTTGAATGTGGTGTATGGCTGTATAAAACCAAATCCGTAAAGGCTATAAAGAATGATTTTATTGAGACATTTGAAAAATGCAAGGAAATCACGCTTGAAGAATGCTTGAAAGTTAAGCCGTTAAAGCGTATCGCCAGAGGCTTCTTAAGACTTTTCGCGCCGCTTATGTAAATAGCAGGTCAAATCAAGAACATGACAGCTTATATACATTTGGGGTTTCCCGGGCACCGCCTTAAAACCGGCTATCGTCTCGGGGAGGAAATGTTTTGAATTTACCGTCGGATTGCAATTTATATATCAAAACAGTTATCATAAAGTATGATATAGAATCAGGAGATTATATGGAGATATTAATAAATTATATAATAATTATCAATGCGCTTGCATTTTGTGTATCTGGTTTTGACAAATATGCGGCTGTTCATAACTATAGAAGAATACCGGAAAAGACCCTGTTCCTTCTGGCGGCAATAGGAGGATCGTTGGGTATATACTCCTCCATGCTTCTTTTTAGACACAAGACAAGGCATATCTCGTTCATGCTGGGGATTCCCATAATCATTGCAATACAATTGGCCTTGGTCTGGATGTTTTATCTTAAAAATCATTAATTTCTGGTGTAATTGCATTATTTCTCTTTAATTCTCGCAAAATAATAGATGATTAATAGCAATTAAAAGGAGATATGCTTATGAATACACCATACTGGCTGAAAAGTTCTGAAGGAGTTGGTTTTGAGCCGTTGAAAGAAGATATATCAACGGACTATTTGATAATCGGCGGAGGCCTGGCCGGGGTAACCTGCCTGTACCTTTTGACGAAGGCCGGCTTAAATGTCACGCTTATTGACGCCAATAAAGTCGGTTACGGAACTTCGGGAAGAAATACCGGAAAGGCTACCGCCCAGCACGGCTATATATATTCAAAAATTGAAAAAAATTATGGAATAGATATAGCAAAGTTATACTATAAGGCAAATGCCGAAGCAATTGATTTTATAGAGGATACCTGCCGGAAACATAACATAGACTGCCAGTTTAAAAGGCTTCCTGCATATCTTTTTACAAATTCGCCCGAATATGAAAGTAAACTACAGAGAGAGTTTGAGTTGTATCAGGAAATGGGGCTGGATTGCTCCTTTGAAAAGCGGATACCCCTTCCCATTGAAGTGTTATGCGCGCTTAAGATGAATAATCAGGCTCAGTTCCATCCGAAACGTTTCCTGGACGGACTTGTTGAACAGTCCATAAAACAGGGGGCACGCATATACGAGGATACCCGGGTTATTGATTTTCATCCGGGTAAGGAATGTGTTATTGAGACTAAAAGCAAGAATAGAATAACTTCTAATAATGTTATTATTGCATCCCACTACCCCTGTTATGACGGAAGAGGCCTCTATTTTTCCCGTCTTAAACCTGAAAGAAGCTATATTATCGGTATTGAAATGGATTCATTCCCTGACGCGCATTTTATTAATGCCGAGGATCCAACTATTTCGCTGAGGTATATCCCTGAAGAAAAAATTTTGTTAATATCTGGGGAAAACCATAAAGTAGGACACAAAGACGCAAACCACTATCAAAACTTGAAGAATTATGCAGAAGCCACATTTAACATAGATGAGAATGCAGTAAAATACGAATGGTCGGCTCAGGATTATATACCCCATGACTATATTCCGTATGCAGGATATATAAACTCTGACAATAAGAATATTTTTATAGCCACCGGGTTCAATAAATGGGGGCTTACCAACAGTATCGCTGCAGCTGCCCTCATCAGAGATCTTATTCTGAATGAAACGTCCCCGTACGATGAACTGTATACGAATATGCGGGTCAAAGATTTTGTCTCATTCAATTTCTTAAAGGAGAATGCCGATATGGTGGTTCAGCTTATTTCAGGAAAGCTGAAGATGGGTGAAACCGAACTTCCCCAGGAATGCGGAGTAGGAGTGATAGTAAATATAGGTGGGAAACGCTGCGGCTATTATCGGGATGAGGAAGATAATATTTTCATTGTTGACACCACATGCCCTCACATGGGCTGCGAGCTTAAATGGAATTCCCAGGAAAAGTCATGGGATTGCCCCTGTCACGGCTCCAGATTTGATTATAAGGGGAATGTACTGGAAGGTCCGGCTGAGTATGAGCTTAACAGCTACAATGAGCCGAAAAACAAAATAAATCCGCAAATAAAGTAAAATAAGGCTTCCCTTTTACTGCCCGGCAGCTTGTTTATTCCAAAAAAAACCTGTATTATTGATAAGTGAGTTTGGCAGTAAAGGGGTCTTGGTTGTGAGAAAGCATAATAAGAAAGTAAGTGCTATAATCCTTTTGGCGGTTACAGCCATTATGTGGAGTCTCGGCGGACTTTTGATCAAATCGGTAAATGCCCATCCGCTGGCAATAGCGGGGGCAAGATCGGCTATTGCGTGTTTAATTATTTTATCATATGTAAAAAAGCCAAAATTCAACTGGTCATTTCCTCAAATTGCGGCAGGTGTAACATATGCATCCATGGTAATTCTCTTTGTAGCCGCAAATAAATATACAACGGCGGCTAATGCTATCCTTCTGCAATATACCGCTCCTATTTTTGTAGCTTTATTAAGTGCCTGGATACTTAAGGAAAAGCCGAGAACCATTGACTGGGCTGCCATAGTGGTGGTATTTGGCGGTATGGTGCTGTTTTTTATTGACAGCATAGACACAAGGGGGCTGGCAGGAAATATTTTCGGTTTGCTGAGCGGTATTAGTTACGGCCTATTCACTATATTCATGAGAATGCAAAAAGATGGGTCGCCCGTCGAGTCGGTCATTATAGGTAATGCGTTGACCGCGATAATAGGTTTACCTTTTCTTTTTACAACAATGCCCGACACGAAAGGATGGCTTTCTCTTGTTGTATTGGGTGTTGTTCAGCTTGGTATCCCATATATTTTATACAGCAATGCAATCAAGAATGCTACGGCACTTGAAGCCAGCCTTATAACCATGATTGAACCTATACTGAATCCTGTTTGGGTTATATTAGTCATTGGAGAAATACCCGGACTGTTTTCCATAATAGGCGGGATTATCGTTATAGTCGCGGTCGCGGTAAGGTGCGTTATTGTATCTTCCTCCAATATCCACAATGAGGGTAAAGTTAATGAAGAAAAAGCATCAGAGTACATTGTAAGCTGACTTTAAGCTCTTTTACAAAGTAGAAAAAGTTTTATTCATAGAAAAATGGGGTTGTCTCAAAATAAGCAGCATTGTCATTCTGAGGCTATATTATGGCCGAAGGATCTTAAAAATGACAAATTTGTTCTGAGACAGCCCCTTGAATTTATCTATTCGTTCATTAAGTCGACATCATAATATTTGTGTTCTTCCAGGTTATAATTTGAATAATCTATGTCATGGTACATAGGCTTATTCCAGTCAATTTTATCAAGGTACCCGTCCTTTTCTGATTCAGTATATTGGTCATAGCGGGGTTTATAACAGTCGTAGTATGCATTATAATCTATATCTTTGCAGTCTTTGCAATCGAAATGGCCAAACCCTTTTCTGACCACATCAAACGGCCTCATCATATCATGATCTTCATGTTCCAGTATGTGACAATGGTATACATATCTGCCGGTAAAAGGCCCGAATCTGACCAGGAGTCGGGTTACCTGTCCCGGATATGCCTGGATCACATCTTTCCAGCCACGTTCATTCTCCGGCGGAGGTATAGGATCACCCGTAAATCTCAGCTGACCTGTTTGAGTGTATGCCTCCACATCGAAGGGTATCCGGTCAAGCAGCTGGAACTGTATCTGATGGATATGGATAGGATGTACTCCAAGGCCGGAGTTGATAATTCTCCAGCATTCCAGTTCTCCGATAACGGGCTCTTCAACGACACCCCCCATAAATTCACGGTTATTTAGCATGAAAAGTAAGCGGGAAAATCTATCCACCCCTACGTCAATGGTTATATCTCTTATTTTACATACGTCTTTTTCCTTATATCTTTTTATATGGCTCAGAATTGGGGGCACAGTACTTGTGTCTTTGCCGGAAGTATTTTCTTTAACCCTGAATTGCATGATAAGTCCATCACTTTCAGGATTGGGTGGCGCACCGAAGTCGAAGGGCGTATTGGCTGTATTGATTAATGTAATATTAGTACCGACAGGCTGGTCTGTAAAGTCAATAACCAAGTCCATACGTTCAGCAGGAGATATTATAATTTCCTCCAACCTGACGGGTTTTTCCAACAAGCCTCCATCCGAACCGATCTGTATAAACTCCTGGCCGGACGAGAGTCTCATTCTGTAAAATCTTTCATTAGAACCGTTTAAAATGCGGAAACGATATTTTCTCTGTTCCACATCCAGATATGGCCAGGCTTTTCCGTTGACTATAATGGTATCCCCGGCAAATCCCGGAGTAATAGAAACTTCAGGATATGTAGGTGGAGGATCAGGTACATTGCTTGGGTAGAAAAGAGATCCATCTTCATTAAAAGTCTTATCCTGAATGACCAGAGGTATTTCAAAGATTCCGGAAGGTAAATTAAGGGCGCGCTCCTCTTCGCTTCGTATTATGTACATCCCTGCCAAGCCTGCATATACATTCAATCTGGTGATTCCAACAGCATGGTCATGATACCATAGTGTCGCGGCGCGCTGATTATTTGGATATGTATATATTTTTTGAGTAAAGCGAGGCCCGCAGACTTCAAAATTCCTAGTGTACCAGGCATCAGGATGCCCGTCACTATCCGGCTCTACTTCCGCGCCGTGCAGATGGACAACCGTTCTGACTTCCGGCATACCCTCATGTGAACCGTGAAGGGTATGATCGACCGGCAATATATGTTTTTCGTCTGAAATCTCATTTATCCATTGTATTTTAGTAGTTATACCTTTTTCTGCTTCAATAACGGGATCAGGCACTTGTCCCTCATAACCCCAGACCTTCGTAGGCTTAAGTTCACTGTGAAACTGGTGAAAGAGATCTTTCATTCTAACTTCGTAGTAAGTGCCGTCTTTACAAATTTTCACAGGCTTCAGCACCCTGGGTAAAGGAAGAGCATCAACAAAAGGTGTTAATTTCATTATATACTCCTTAATTTGTTTCTGATACATGATATGCGAACAAGCTGTCAGAAGATATAACAAAGATATAATAATAGGCGGGGGCAAGGCTTCTCATTGAGATCCCTGCACCCGCTTAATGATACCTGTTTCTTATTTGAATCTTCTGATAAATATATTATCCCTTTCGAGTAAATCTTCGATACTGTTGAATCCAAGCTGCTCCAGAAGTTCAATCGCATGAGGATTATCAATAGGCGTTTTATATGTTGCATTATCCCCATACTCTATTACATGTTCAGTGCCTTCCTTATAGGGGATAAGCGCCTTGGGCCCGCCGACGCACCCTCCGACACAACCCATTCCCTCCATAAAATTGGCTTTTATATTTCCTTCGGTAATATCTTTCAGTAATCGTTTGCATTCAACTGCCCCATTGGCCTGTGTTGCCATTAAGGGGATCTTTCTGCTGGGATTCAGCCGGTTAAGAGTACTTTGGACAGCTTCGCTGACACCGCCGGTTCGGGCATATATCCGGCCTGCTTTGGAGGAATGATCTCTTAAATCTTCGGTTAAACGGGAAAAATCTATTTCTGCAAGATCAAAAAGCTCTTTGATTTCCTGAAATGTAAGTACATAATCCACAGCATCCTTAATATCAGGCTCTTTGGCTTCTGCCTTTTTTGCGATACAAGGCCCGATGAAAACAGTTACCGCATCGGGATGAATTTTCTTAATAGCCCGGCCGCAAGCCACCATAGGTGACACAGAAGGCGGCATATGGGGTATCAAATCATTGTAAATTTTCTTTATCATTGCTACCCATATGGGACAGCAGCAGCTTGTAAGCATAAAATCCCTGTCTTCTTTTATGGTACGGTCGAATTCCAATGCCTCCTTAAGAGTGAGGATGTCGGCAAACAAAGCTACTTCAAGCATACCGTAGAATCCAAGGCATTTAAATGCAGATCTTAACTTTCCGGCTGTCACATCCAGTGTAAACTGACCATTAAAAGCAGGAGCAATCATTGCATATACGGGAACCGTTTTAGAATGCAATAACTCAAGAATGGGAATCAGATCTTTTCTTTCAACCAGGCCTTTGTTTTCGCATACTTCCACGCAGCGACCACAACCTGTGCAGTCTTTTTGGTCTACAACTACCTTGCCTTCTTCGTCTCTTTTAATGACGGAAAACAGACAGGCTACTTCGCAGGCGGGCGTTTTTTCAGAAGAGCAGTTTTCACAGGCACCTGTTCTGATAACCGACGGATATTTTTCAGGATGAAGTATAGAGTCCAACTCATCCTCGTTAAATTCATAGTTTTTTCTGATATTCTCAATCTCGTTGTTAAGGTCGTTATTAAAGGAAGCCTTAACCAATCTGTCATATAATTCTCTGAAAGTCAGCATATATGAATCCCCCTCATAAATCTGTATATTTATACCCTGTCTATAGACCTATTATACAATTCTTTGAAAAATATTTAATAATAAAATGCCAAAAATGATATGTAAGTTTATATTTTAAAATTTTTTGCGGTGATATATAATAATACATAATTATTATCAGCCAGAGTCTCATGTCTTATTTATGTCTATTTGGAGGTATTAAAATGAATAAATTCGAACTTAATATAGTCAGACCTATCAGGGATTTAAAGGACATGCTTGAATCCAGTGTGAAACTTTTCGGAGAAAAAGCGGCATTTTTGTCAAAACCTAAAGGACAGGCTGATTATATCCCAATAACCTACAGGCAGTATAAATCCGACGTTGATGCTTTTGGAACGGCATTGATGAGCTTGGGGTTAAAGGGAGGTAAAATTGCTCTGATAGGTGAGAATCGTTACGAATGGTCAATATCTTATCTTGCCGTTGTTAACGGAACCGGGGTAATAGTACCATTAGATAAAGAATTACCGCCAAATGAGATAGAACTTTTATTGGAACGCTCCAAGGCTGATGCTATTATTTATTCGGGAAATGTCAGAGAAAAGGTTGAGATATTAATTAATAAGGATACTTCGCTGCGTTATTTTATCAGTATGGACGCAGAAGGGGACAATGGCAATATTCTTTCTTTCAGCCTCCTTTTACAAAAAGGTCATGATCTTTTGAAAGGAGGAGACCGCACGTTCCTTGATGCCGAAGTTGATGCTGAAGCAATGAATATGCTGCTCTTTACATCCGGGACCACTGATACTTCAAAAGCTGTAATGCTTTCCCATAAGAATATATGTGAAAATCTAATGAATATGTGCGCTATGGTATATATAGACGAGAAGGACACATTTTTATCGGTACTTCCCATACATCACACCTACGAGTGTACCTGCGGCTTTTTATGCCAGCTTTACAGAGGCTGTACCATTGCTTACTGTGAAGGATTAAGGCATATAGTCAAGAATCTCAAGGAATCTAAAGCAACCGTAATGTTAGGTGTGCCGTTGCTTTTCGAATCAATGTACCGGCAAATCATGAACCAGGCTATAAGAGCCAAAGGAGAGAAAAAAGTAAAATTTGCCATTAAACTTAGCAATGCATTGAGAAAGATCAATATTGATATTCGCCATAAATTGTTTAAGCAGATTCATGAGGCTTTGGGCGGGCATATCAGATTGTTTATCAGCGGTGCTGCCGGTATTGACCCCCAGATAGCAAAAGGATTCAGAGAATTGGGCATAACCTTAATCCAGGGTTATGGACTTACCGAATGCGCTCCTATCGTGGCATTAAACAGAGATATTTATTATAAGGACGAAGCAGCAGGACTTCCTTTACCTAATCTCCAGGTGGAAATAGACAATCCTGATGAAGACGGTATAGGTGAAATTAAATGTAAGGGTTCCAGCGTAATGTTGGGTTATTATAATGATCCGGAAGCAACGGCAGAAGTTATAAAGGATGGCTGGTTTTATACAGGAGACAGCGGATTTATTGATAAGGACGGATTTGTTCACATTACAGGCCGTAAAAAGAATGTGATAATAACCGGTAACGGAAAAAATGTATTCCCGGAAGAAATAGAAACCCTTTTAAACAGAAGTTTATATATTAAAGAGTCATTGGTTTACGGTAAGGGACAGTCAGACGGTGATACGGTTATCTGCGCAAGGATTGTCCCTGATAAAGAAAAAATTGAAGAGGACATTAAGAATAATTCAGCGCCGGGATCAACGGTTGAGCAAATCATTGATAAAGAGATCAGGAGAATCAACCAGAGTATGGTTACTTATAAACATGTTAAGGAATTTACCCTTCAGGATGAGGAATTTATTAAAACCACAACTAAAAAGATTAAACGGCATGAAGAGTTAATTAAGAATTAATGTAATCATTGATAATCAAGAGCCGGGATATATAATCCCGGTTTTTTTACCTTTATTTATAAAATTTAAGTTGATAAATTAAAAAAATTCATAGAATTTTGTCATCATTATTGCTTTCAATGTCCGACTTCCTTTGATATAATGTTAAAGGTTTGTTAATAGGAAATCAATTTATAGTTTAAAATACTTAAGTGCTCGAATACTATCAAAAAACTCATATTTTTGTGAAAGGGGAAGTCAATGTTCGCTTTAGCCATTGTTTTGCTTTTAGTTTGTGCTTCGGTCTTTGTAAACGGATGGACGGATGCCCCAAATGCTATTGCAACTGTCGTTTCTACTCGTGTTTTAAGCCCTAAGGCGGCTGTAATTCTGGCGGCAATATTTAACCTGGCCGGTGTATTTCTTACAGGTACCGCAGTTGCCAATACCACCGCAAAAATTATTGAAATAGGAACCGGACAAGATGCGCTTGTCACATTGGCGGCAGCCCAGTTATCCATAGTGATCTGGGCAGTTTCTGCATGGAGATACGGTATTCCTACCAGTGAAAGCCATGCCCTGATTGCCGGGCTTATGGGTGCCGGTATTTCTTTTAAAGGTATTGATGCTTTTAACTGGAATGAATTCAAGAAAGTCCTTATCGGTCTTGTTGTTGCGACTGTATTGGGCTTTATTGCCGGATATGGAGTAACTAAATTGGTCGTATTTATATTCAAAGGTGTAAACAGACATAAAGCAAATACTTTCTTTTCTTGGGGGCAAATCTTTTCGGCGGCCATGATGGCTTTTAGCCACGGAGCTCAGGACGGACAGAAATTCATGGGTATTTTTGCTTTGGCGCTGGTAGTGGGAGGTGTTTATCCCCAAAGTCAGCAAATTTACGTTCCCATTTGGATCATGTTCCTTGTTGCCATTATTATAGCCATAGGGACATCTATTGGAGGATACAGGATTATAAAAACAATGGGAATGGACATGGTCAGTCTCGAAAAATATCAGGGCTTTTCGGCTGAAATAGGAGCTTCAGCATGTATGATAGGAGCAACTGTTCTGGGTATACCGTTAAGTACAACCAATGCCAAGGGAACTGCCATTATGGGAGCCGGAGCTGCCAGAAGGCTGTCCAATGTCAACTGGAATGTAGTCAAAGAAATGCTTATTGCATGGGCTTTAACTTTCCCGGCATGTTTGGTATTAGGCTATGTGATGGCCAAGATATTTAATTTTATATTCTGACAGGAGGAGCTACTATGGGTTTTTTTACCAGTAAAGACGTTGATTGTTTTGAGCTGTTTCAGATTTCCAGTTCCTATTCCCGTAAGGCTGCATTGGCTTTACAGAAGGCATATGATGACGGTGATGTTGATTATAACGAGCTTAAGAATCTGAAGGATATTGAGCATGAAGCTGATATCCATGTACACCGCTGCCTGAAGATGGTGGAAGAGGCCTTTATCACTCCTATAGACCGTTCGGATATTGTTGAGATAATAAAAGAAATTGAGAATATCACTGACAGTATCGAGTCAGTAGCCAACATAACCCATATGATGTGCGTAAGTCACGTTAATGAATCGGCTCAGACTCTGATGGGATACGTTGTTGAAGCCTGCGTTAAACTTGAAGAACTGATGAAAACCTTAAAGAATTTCAAGAAGGAATTTAAGAAAATCAATGAATTGATTATTGAGATCAATAATATTGAAGAAGCCGGAGACAAAGTGTACTTCACGGCAATGAGAAATCTTTTCCAATATGAGACAGATGCAAAAAAGATCATAGTATGGCAAAGGTTGTATGATCAACTGGAATCTGCTCTTGACAAATGTGAGGATGTAGCTGATATAGTACAAAAGATTATAGTATCCAAGACTTGATCGATCTTGATCGATATAGTTTAGTTAGGGACTGTCCAGGAGAGTTTATCTTAAAGGCAGTCCCTTTTTAAATCAGGAGCGAATTATTTATTCTGAGCTATTGCAAATAAAGTGTGAAGTAATGATCTCATATGCTTTATGAATACTATGCATTATCTCCCTGCTCCTTAAGAACCTCAGCTGAATTTTGACATTGCCCCTTAAGTTAAGCAGTATTTCGGCGTCAAGGTCAAGACCGCCGATGGTGCCGATTGTATAAAATGTTATGCTGTTGTAGGGTATGGATATAAACCTTATTTTTTTGCCTGAAAATCCTTTTCTGTCAGCTATCAGAAATCTTTTCTCCGTCATTACCATTTCATCACGGAATGATGAAAAACACAGCAAAGGTGTCTCAGACCCGCAAAGTTTTTCCCATATGGTTTCTGAAGGTTCACTTTCTCTAATGAAAAAATATATTGTCGGTTTTAATCTGATATATTTAAGAATCATGAAAAATCACCTGAAAAGCAATTAATATAAAGCATTTGTAATATGAACGGTAAATATACCTGAAACAATAGAACAAAGATTTTATTCAGAAAATTTGGGATTTTACAGACAAAACTTCAGGTAATATGTAATAATATTTGAAAAATTATGAAAGGAAGTAATGCAAAAATGAATAGAATAAAGACAAGGCTATTAACCATATTCCTATGCTTAACCATTGCCTTCGGTATATTGCCTGTTCAGGCAGACACTACCGGCAGCGGCTTCGTAACAAGGGAACAGGCAGTTGTAAGCATCCTGAACACCATTGGATATGGGGCTTTAAATGAAACGGAAAATGATTTGAGCGCTTTTGCCGATGCATCATCTGTTACAGACCAGTATAGAGATGAAATAGGGATCGCGGTTACCAACGGCATACTGGCAGGGTCGGGAAATACACTGGACCTTAAGAGAAATGTTACCCGCCTTGAATTTGCAATGTTCTTAAGCCGCTCCTTAAGAGAACTTCCTGATCTCAGAGAGAGTCAAATATTCAGTGATGTGCCGGCATCTGTATCAGGAGACGTTAACAGGCTCGTAAAAGCCGGTCTCTTCAGTGGATACGGAAATGGTCTTTTCGGCTCAGATGATCTTCTGACTCAAGAGCAGTTAAATGCTGTTATGGACCGGGTCAGAAATTTAAAGAATACCGATTTAAAGGATGATTTCTATTATTCGGTCAATTATGAATGGCTGAAAAATGCCAAACTTCCGGCGGGTTATCCCGGATATGGAGCTTTTGAAGAGGTAAGCTTAAGCAATGATGCCAAAATAAAAGAAATAGCCAATGAGATATACAGGAATAAAGATACATATAAAAAGGGAACCATTGAACAAAAACTTGCCGATTTTTACAGTACGTTGCTTGACTTTGAAAACAGGAATAAACAAGGGATAGAGCCCATCAAAAAATATCTGGACAGGTTTGATGCTGTAAAGACTGTTCAGGAACTGCTTGATTATACTGCCGCGTTTGAAAACGAGACAGGTTTCAATCCGCTTTTCACCTTCAGCCCTTCAGGTGATTTATTGGACAGCAATAAATATAGTTTATATGGTCAGGGTCTGTCCACAGCTCTTAACTCAGCATACTTATTAAGCGGAAATCTTCAGGTGAAGGAACTGTATGTCAGCTTTCTTGCGCAGATGCTGGCGGCATCAGGGCTCCAACAGGAGGATGCACAGGTTCAGGCTGAAAAAATCTATGATTTTGAAGTGCTTTTGGCAGAAAATACTTTAAGCAATGAGGATGCAAGCAAGATTGAAAATCTCTACAATCCGATTACAAAGGATGAATTAGCAAAATGGTTCACAAGTGTAGACTTAAAAAAATACATGTCTGACCTTGGTTATGGTGCAGTTGAAAATTTAATTATAACCGATGTCAAACTAATGGCAAAGACAGGCGAGGTTCTCTGTGATGAGAATATTGATGTTCTAAAGTCCTATGTACGGGCAAGACTTGTAATTAATACCGCTACTTTTCTGTCAAAAGAGCTCCAGGATGCTATTACAGGATTTAATACTGTTTTCCTGGGATTAAGCAGTTCCATGAGCGACGAGGATATAGCCTTTAATCTTCTTAATTCCGTTATGAGCGGATATCTGGGAAGAGAGTTTGTGGAGAAATATTTCTCTCCTGAAGCTAAAGCCGATGTTGAAAACATAGTTAAAGAAATAATAGATACTTACAAAAAGCGTATTGAACGGCTTGACTGGATGGGAGAAAGCACAAAGGCCGCAGCCATTAAAAAACTTGATACCATGACTATAAAAGTTGGTTATCCTGACTCCTGGGATGATCCATACGCTGATATTGAACTGAAAAGTTATGAAGACGGCGGTTCTCTGCTGGGAAATATTTTTGCCATAACATCAGCGCAGGCTAAACATACCAGGACATTATTGGACAAGCCGGTAGATAAATCGGGTTGGTTAATGCCGCCACAAATGGTAAATGCATATTATAACGCGCTGAATAATGAAATAGTTTTCCCTGCAGGTATACTGCAGCCTCCTTTCTATGATGTAAATGCTTCCCGTGAGCAGAACCTGGGAGCAATCGGCGCAATAATAGCCCACGAAATAACCCATGCATTTGACCATAACGGAGCCCAGTTCGATGAAAAGGGCAATATGAACAATTGGTGGACCCAGGAGGATTATGATACCTTCCGGGAAAAGACCAAAAAGGTGGCGGAACTGTATGAGGGATTGGAAATAGCGCCTAATGCAATTGTAAACGGCAATTTGACTCTATCTGAAAATATAGCTGATATAGGCGGGGTAGCATGTGTGCTGGAAATCATGAAAGAAATTCCAAATGCCGATTATAAAGCGTTTTTCGAAAGCAACGGGCGTATATGGAGATATACTGCAACTCCTAAGATGTATCAGATGTTGACACAGCAGGATACTCATTCTCCCTACAAATTCAGAACAAATATGGTGCTTCGGAATTTCCAAGAGTTCTACGATACATATGATATACAGCCTGAAGATAAAATGTATCTGCCTCCTGAAAAGAGAGTAAGTGTTTGGTAAAACAAATCAGTAAATTGAAACAGGGTTGATTATCAAACAGTGTCCAAAATGAATTGTTTCCCCCTGAAGCAGACAGAAAAATACTCTGGTTGCTTTGGGGGGATTTTATTGGGAGAATTGGGGTATATTTTATATTTTCTACATTACGGTTCAAACAAATTGAAAACACAAGTATCCAATGATAAAATCAATGATGGGGGGAATAGATATGAAATTACTGACTTATAGAGAAACAATAAATTCTCAGCCTGAAATAGGCGTTTTATCAAAGGATAGCCAAAGTGTTATACCGATTAAAGAGTTCGGCCTTAGCTATGAAACAGTGAATGAATTAATAATGAATATTACTCATTCAGAATCTGTTCATATAATGAATCACATTGATGAAAAACAGGGAATAAAATTGTCGGATGTTATAAAAATGGCTCCTATTCCTGAACCGAGACAGGATATTATTTGTTTGGGAATGAATTATAAAGCGCATGCAGAAGAAACTGCCAAATTCTTATCGGGATATAAAGAGCAATATCCGAAACCGATATATTTTTCAAAAAGGGTTAACCTTGCGGTACCTGATGGTGGCACAATTTCATCTCACCGGGATATCGTTAAAAAGATGGATTATGAGGTAGAACTTGCTGTTATTATAGGTAAGGATGCAAGAAACATTAAGCCGGAAGAAGCAGAAGATTTTATTTTTGGATATTCAATAATAAATGATTTCAGCGCCCGGGACCTGCAAGATGAACGTAAGCAATGGTATTTTGGCAAAAGCCTGGATGATTTTACTGCATTTGGGCCATGGATTGTAACTAAGGATGAAATACCTGATGCAGAAAATTTAGATATAAAATGTTGGGTTAATGGTGAACTCCGGCAGAACAGCAATACATCCATGCTCATCCACAAAATTGGAGATATTATCAGTGAACTGTCCAGTGGTATTCTGCTGAAATCAGGAACTATCATTGCTACCGGGACGCCGGAGGGTGTAGGTTTTGGGTTCTCGCCTCCAAAATTCTTAAAGCCTGGTGATGTTGTAAAATGCGAGATTCAAAATATAGGCACAATTGAAAATGTTATTGTATGACCGTACAAGAGCCCGTTAACTTATAGTTTAAAGTTAACGGGTTTTTTGTACTGATATAGTAAGTTTATGGTATTTTTAACGAACCAGTAAATCAAATGGAGAATATTGGTTATGATTATTTTTATATGTTGTATACACATGTCTTTTCAACCAGTGTATAATGTAAACAGGTATTATTAAAGCTTTAGAGGCTGACGCCTAATGATCATACTTCATGATAAGGGCAATTAATTCTTTAAATTGTCCATATAAAATCAATGAATATTCCATGTACAATATAACGAAAAAATAATAAATTAGAACTATCAATATTTCAATCTGAATATCTGAAACTTTTCTTAATGGTAAACGTTTGACCTGATTTAGTGAGGAGAGTTACGTATTGAATCAACATACAGTGCCTATTACTGAAAATAAGATAGACCGGATCTACATACGGGCAACCTCGGCTAATGTTAGTGTTTCCCCAAAACATACCCATCTTGAGTGGGAAGTGGTATTTGTTGTTGAAGGAAACGGTCAAATGGAGATTGAGAATTTTCCTCCTATAGAACTAAAACCGGGAACTATTGTATGTGTTCCGCCTAATGTTGAACATGTTTCGCATGTAAAACGCCCGTATCGTTCAGTAACTTTTCGTGTTGTAAACTATTCGCCTGTAAATAATAATGAACCGCTTGTTTTATACGATAATCTGACCCGGGATTTTGAAATGTTATGCCTGATGATGTTGCGCCTGTATATAGCAGATGCAAAGAAAAACAGCACAATTATCTACCACCTGATTTTCTGTATGCAGGAATTTATAAAACAGAATTCTATAAAAGGTGCAAAACATCCTTGCGTTGAAAAAATAAAGAAGTTCATTTATGAGAACTTCACAGATTGCAGGATTGATTTGAATAAGGCAATTCTTTCCTGTGGGTATTCACTTAATTATTGTCGCGCATGTTTTCGTGAAGAAGAAGGGATGACTCCTCACCAATTCTTGTTGAACGTGCGGATGGATTACGCCGAAAGACTGCTTCAAACAGAGTCTATACATACAAAAATAAAAGATATAGCCTTGCAATGCGGTTTCGAGGATCCGATGTATTTTTCCAGGGTTTATAAAAAAGTAAAAGGTAGTGCACCTTCAGAAGATATAGGCAAAAAGTGAAAGGCAGGTAACAGGATGGTTGAGTACATTGATTTGTCATACCCGATAAAAAAGCATTGGCGCTGGTCTTTCCACAGGACATTGGATCGGGATTATTTATTGGGGGGTCCGCTGCGGGAGGAGATTATTTATATGCCGGTGCATTGTTTTACCCATATAGATCCTCCTTCTCATGTAAATATTAATAAAGCTACAATTGATCAAATCCCTCTTTCAGATTTGATCGGCATTGCTAAAATAATTGATTTTACAGATTTTCCTGAAAAATGTGAAATCACCGCCAGAGATTTGGATGAACGGAGTAGAAATATTGAAAACGGCGACATAATAATAATTAAGACATGCCATGGCATAAAATACACCTTGGATGAAAAAGATTTCTGGTTCCAGTCCCCGTATATGGGAGAAGATGCAGGCAAGTGGATAGTAAATAAAAAAGTAAGAGCAGTAGGCTTTGATTTTCCTCAGGATTATGCTTTAAGAGACTTTTTTACCGGCATCATACCTCCGATTGAACAAATGCATATGCACAATATTCTGCTCAATAACAATATAATACAAATTGAATATTTGACAAATTTAGATAAGATCATTGAAGACGAAATAATGATATATGCAATTCCTCTGCGTTTAGAAGGCATGGCGGGATCACCTGCAAGAGTTTTCGCCCTGCGCGGCGGCAGATTCTAGATTTTGTATTATATCAGTATTCGCGTCATATTTAATGCAAGTATATGATTTTATCTGTAATATTTAACTACGGTGGTTTTTAAATCTTTATTATGTAGCATTATTTTGAGATTTATTTGAGGGTAGATTCAGCTTAACTGTAATGTTAACTATAATGCGAAGTTTCGTTATTTTGTCCATATAACACGATTATATCGTGTATGGACTCAGATACATTAAGGGTCTTACAATAATCCTAGATAGTTAAATCGTTCATGGACAATTAAACTATATCCAGTATCTTGAACTTAGCATTTAATAATATCCTCAAAATATTAACAATAACTCATATAGTAGTGCGCAACACTTGAAGTTATGGGTTGACTAATGAATTTAACCGTTTTTTATAAACGGTAAATTATATTATTCTATTTTTTAATTATTAAAGGAGGATTAAAAAATGTCTAATCCTAAAAGAATCACCACTATAGTATTAACTGTAATCATGTTGGTTTTCGCGATCACTGGATGCGGACAAGCTCCGGCACAGCAGCCGAATACTTCCTCGGCGCCTGCTCCAGCAACAAACAGTTCAGCGACTCAACCGGCGCAGGAATCCAAAGCACCGGTTGAAGAAGACTGGAAACCAAACCGTCCTATTTCAATTGTAGTTGGTTTTGCCGCCGGCGGCGGAGTTGACACTATGGCACGTGTATTGGCAACAGAGATGAGCAAATATCTCAACGCGGATGTAATTGTTGAGAACATGCCGGGTGCCGGAAGCGGAACAGCAGCGGAATATGCTCTTAATAATGAAGCTGATGGGTATACTTTGCTGGCAGTTTCCAGCGCAGCTGCTACATATGCTGCCATGGACAACTCCAATGCGACATATAATGAAATGGATATGTTGGGCATAATGGTACTTTCTGAACCTGCATTCGAAGTACCGGCCAATTCACCTTATAAGACAATGGATGATCTTATTCAAGCCTGGAAGACAGAAAAAACAACAGCTGCCAATGCCGGTAACGGCGGACTGTGGCATATACCGCAACTTATTGCTCTGAGCAAAGCAGGTGCGGATATCAATAATGTATCTTTTGTTCCCTATTCATCAGGTAAAGAGGATGCCACTGCTATTGCAAAAGGTGAAGTGGATTGGGGTGTAACCGGAGCATTCATGGAATCTGCAGAGTTTGTTAAAAACGGCATGAGCCGCGCACTGTGTATCTTCTCTGATAAACCTTATGAAATTCCCGGTTATGGAACGCTTGAACCAATAACAAAATTTATACCTGAAATAACAGCCGATGATATTTCTGCAGGTGCAGGATGGCGTGGAATAGTTATTAAGAAGGGTGCACCCGAAAATGTTTATAAAACATTGGAAAAAGCTTTGAAAGCTGCTTACGAGTCTGATGCGTTCAAAGAGCTCATGCAGTCAAACGGATTAATCCCAGCAGGTGTATTTGGTAAAGAAGCAAATGATGCTTATGAATATACTTCCCGTTTGCAATCCTGGCTGCTGTATGATCTTGGTTTTGCAAACCGCAGCCCGGACGAGGTTAATGTACCGAGATTAAAATAAATTTATGTAATTATGGAAGGAGAGTTGTGTTATACTCTCCTTCCAAAATAAAAAGCCATTGGTTTTTCCTGTGCAATAAGGAATGGGGTGTATTATGAATTTCAGTAAAGAAGACAGGGAATCAGTAACCAGCCTGGTTGTACTTGTTATATCCATTGTTTTTTTTATTGCAACCATGCAGATACCGATAAAAAATAATGAAAATTTTATGCAGAGTGCAAAAATATTCCCATTGATAATTTCCTGTATTATGTTGGCACTCAGCCTTATATACGTGATCAGTTCTTTTCGCAAAAGCGGAAAGCTGGGACTGGAAAAAATAAAGAATGGAACCATTAGTTTTTTAAAATCCTCGGAAGTAAGACGCACTGCTCTTTCAGTATTATTGGTAGGAATTTTTATTTTTCTGGGGGTTGCCAAAGGAAGGTTCTATATCAGTTGTGCAATTTTCATGGCATTCATTCTTTTAATGTATGTTAGACGAGTAAAACCCTGGATATCCATATTAGCTGTAATAGTATTTATAACCGCTTTATATTTCATTTTTCACAAACTGTTTATGGTTCAGCTCATTTAATCAGAAGGGAGGGAGGTACTTAATATGGATTTTAGCTTAATTTTGGAATGTGCAAGAAACATATTTTCGTTTCAGGGGATAGGCCTAATAATCCTGGGTGTTTCCATAGGAGTTTTAGGCGGTGCCCTCCCGGGAATTTCTACTACCATGACGGTAGCGCTGCTTGCAACTGCAACATATTCAATGGAGCCTTTATGGGCAATAACATTATTGTGTGCGACCCAGGCAGGAGCGACATATGGCGGGTCTATTGCAGCTTCAGTTTTGAATATTCCCGGAACTCCCGCGTCGGCAGCAACAGCCCGTGAAGGTTATCCCCTCAGCCAGCAGGGGCGTGCAAACGAAGCACTTAGCGTTAACGCGCTGTCTTCCTTTGTGGGCAATACGATAGGTGTTTTTGCCCTTGCAATAGTTATGCCGATAATGCTTAATCTGGCCATGAAATTCGGGCCATGGGAATTGTTCTGGTTTGCTATGTTCGGTGTAGTTATATGTGCCAAGCTTTCCCGTGCCAACTTCATCAAAGGCTTGCTGGCGGCATGCTTTGGCCTTATGTTAGCGTTTATCGGACTGGATCCCATAGCAGGTACTCAGCGTCTTACTTTTGGTATCAGTTACCTACGTAACGGAATAGCGCTGGTGCCGGCCATGGTAGGTCTTTACGGAATGTCTGAAGTATTTACGTCTCTGATAGATTATGAAGCCAAGCCAATAGAAGTAAAGAAAGGTAAGCTGTTCGAGATTGGTTTTTTGTGGAAACATAAGTGGTTATCAATCAGATCAGCTATAATGGGTTTCATTATAGGTGTGGTTCCGGGTATTGGAGCCAACATAGCTTCATGGGTTGGATATGATCATGCTTATTCATGCAGTAAGGAAAAAGAGTTATATGGTAAAGGCAGCCTGGAAGGACTGGTTGGTTCAGAAAGTGCCAATAACGGTTGTGTGCCGGGAGCATATGCGCCGCTACTTTCATTAGGAGTGCCGGGAGACGCAGTAACAGCTGTTATTCTTGGAATACTGACTATACATGGTGTTCAGCCGGGACCTACTTTTCTTAGTAAGAATCCACAGTATCTTTACAATATTTTGATTGCACTGTTTCTAGCTGGTTTCGTATTCTTGTTTATTGGTACCTTTATAGGCAGGGGTATAGTTAGAATACTGTCAATTCCTCTTCCTGCCATTATGTCAGTTGTTGCAATACTGTGTGCCATAGGCGGATTCAGTGCTTATAACCGCATACAGGACGTCTATGTAATGTTTATTTTCGGGATTCTGGGCATGATTATGAAAAAGCTGGATTTTCCTATTGCACCACTCTTATTGAGCCTGGTAGTTGGAGGAGAATTAGGCGATGCTAATTTCCGACGTGCTCTTTTAGCCGGTAAAGGTAGTTTTTTACCTTTCATTACCCGTCCGATATCAATAGTTTTGGTAATTGCAATTCTATATATGATATTTATTGAATTTGTCTGGCCAGTTATTAAAAGATCAAGACAGTCATCTAAAGAATAAAAATTAAAATACAATTATTTTTGATTTTACTTGGAGGTATCTTATGGGAAAACATCGAGCAAAAGTAATTCGCTTATATGAGAACGATGTAGAAGTTAACAAGACTTATGAAGTGAAATTGGAGCACAGCTTCGGTGTATCAAAGGACAGCTGCGGCAGTGAAAGTATTACTATGTCATTTGTCCGCATTAAGCCGGGACACAGAAGCAGAGCCCATTATCATATCAACGCTGAACTTGCCCAGTATTTTATAAAGGGTAAGGGTCGCTATATTATTGGTTATGGAACAGAAGATGAGGAAGTATATGAATTTGGACCAGGAACCTTCATATATATTCCGCGAGGCGTAATACATGTCATCGAAAACACAGGAGATGAAGATATCGAATCCATTGCAGCATATAACTGCAACAGCGGTGAGGCAACGGGAAAATTCTTTTGTGAAATGCCGCTTAAATAGGCTGTGTATTAGTTGTTAAGGAGTTGATAAAATTGTACGATTGCTTTTCTATAAAAGATAAGGTAATAATCGTTACAGGTGCAGGCCGGGGTTTAGGCCTGAATTATGCAAGTAATCTTGTCAAGTTTGGAGCAAAGGTCGCAATTTGTGACAAGATGGAAGAAAACGTGGTTAATGCTGAAAAAACCATTAAAGAAGAAGGCTTTGATATTCTGGCTCAAGTTGTAGATGTTACCTGCAAGGAGCAAATTGACAATTTTGTTAACCAGGTTATAAAAACTTACGGCCGAGTAGATTGTTTAGTGAATAATGCCGGTGTTCTGCTTCGAAGGACACCTGAAGAAATGACTGCGGACGAATGGGACTTTATGATGGATGTAAACATGAAGGGTACATTTTTGTTTTCCCAGGCTGTTGGTAAACATATGATTGATGCTCGCCAGGGAAGCATTATAAATATCGCATCCATCGGTGGGAAAGTGGCGCTTTATGGTCGTTTGGGGTATTGTACCACAAAAGCCGCTGTAGAGCACTTTACCAGAGTTCTTGCATATGAATGGGGCAAATATAATGTGAGGGTTAATGCAATTGCTCCTGGTTATATAAAATCGGAAATGAATGCAGATCTCAGGGCAGACCCTGTTCGCTATAAAGCAATGGTTGATGACGTTCCTCTCGGTCGCTTTGGGGAACCTGACGATTTAATTGGCACACTGGTGTTTCTTTGTTCCAATGCATCGGCATTTATTACAGGACAAACGATATACGTAGATGGCGGAAAGACGACGCATTAAACAATCACTGACCAGTGATGTTTATTGGGGAATAGTTCAGCAATTGTTAAAAAAACTATGAGGATTTGGCTTTCCGTATTTGATGAAATAATTAAACAGGGGGGGAATGTAGTATGTATGTTGATCAGGAAAAATGTATAGGTTGCAAGTTATGCCTTCCTTACTGCCCGTTAGGAGCTATTCATATTGAAAACAAAAAGGCGCGCATAGATGAAGAAAAATGTGTGGAATGCGCAAATTGCAAAAGATCGGGTATTTGTAAGAAAGAGGCATTTTGCGAGAACGAGTTAAGCTGGCCCAGAAGTGTCCGTTCACAAATGAGTAATGTAAAAACCGAATATAAAGGTGTTAACGGTCGTGGGACAGAAGAAATGAAAACAAATGATATTACCAACAGATTTACTAAGGGACGCTGTGGTGTTGCTATTGAACTGGGAAGGCCTGGTGTTTCCACATCTATTCGTGATTTGGAAAAAATTGCAATGGCGATCGCTCCATTGGGTGTTGAGTTCGAGGAACTAAATCCTATTACCAGTTACATAATAGATAAAAAAACCGGCAGATTTAATCCCGAAATACTGGATGAACGTGCGTTATCAGGCATTATTGAGATAACAGTGCCGGACGAGAAACTGATTGATGTTATCCAGACGGTAATTAAGGCGGCAGAAGAAATAGATACTGTGCTAAGCCTGGACTGTGTATGTGTTGTAGATGAAAATGGCAACATTGCTGCTCAGAAGCTGCTGAATGAAGCAGGTATTTATTATCGTCCAAACTGCAAGACTAATGTTGGTCTCGGCAGAGCAGGAATGTAGGGGGTGAAACTTATGACGCATACATTACATAGAGAAGGAACAATAGACGGTTTAAAAAAGGATTTTGTCGTTTTTGCAATGCCTGCGCAAGGGTATAATGTTCCTGGAAGCGGATTAAAACTGCAGCGTTTTCTTAAGCTGGCAAAGCTCTTTAATCCTGTTAATATTGGTGACAACAGAGCAACAGGAAGTCTGGCTCAGTTTCCATACGATCAGATAGCAGAAAGCGTAGCTGACGGAAGTATCGTACATGCGGTGTTTGACAATGTGCAATCTGTTATAGGTTTCCTTCGGAAACTGAAGGAAGAGGATTTAGGTATATCCATAACAGTTTCAGGTCTTCTGGAAGAAGTAAGAAAATGCTGTAAGGAAGTAGGTCTTAAACCTCATACGGTAAATTTATCACTGGGTATTTACGGGAAAAAAGAGAAGCTTGCAAGCGACGATGTTCGTGAGGTTACCACTATGTGTGGTCATGGTATGATTGGCGGAGCTTTGGTCCTTGATATGGTTGATAAGATAAAAAGAGGCCGCATAACACCTGAAAAAGCATCGCAGGAATTATGTAAGCTGTGCATATGCGGTATATTCAATCCGGCAAGATGTGCTGAGTTATTGGAAAAGATGGCAAAAGTCTAACAAGACTTAAGGGAAAATGCACCCGACCATATAAGCAAGGGGCCTGTTATTTGATTTTTATAATTTCGGATTTGATATGGGCCCCTTATTAATTCTAATTGCTTTTTTTAGCATCATAGCTCCACTCTTCTAAATGTACCACCTATGAAAGGAAGACAAAAATGACTGAAAGTATAAGAAAATTCAGAGAGAGTCTTAATTCCGGGCAGGGAGCACTCGGTCCGTTCATGATTACATCGGATGCGGCCTTGGTTGAGGCTGCAGCTTTAGCCGGTTATGATTTTGTACTTCTGGATATGGAGCATGGACCGGGAACTTATGAAAACTTACAAAACCTTATTCGCGCCGCAGAGGTGCACAATGTTATGACTGTTGTCCGTGTTCCCCGGGGAACGGATATTTTGATTGACCGTGCATTGGATTTAGGCGCCGGTGCAGTCCTCATTCCGCAGATTGATAATGCAGAGCAGGCAAGAAAAGCAGTCGCAGCGGCAAAATTCAGTCCTCGCGGTAACCGGGGTGTTTGCCGTTATGTTCGTGCTGCAAAATATGGTGCCATGAATACCGCAGAATATTTTGAGCATGCCAATGACACAATGGTTATACTGCAGGCGGAAGGGAAGACGGCATTTGATAACCTGGATGAGATATTATCAGTAGAAGGCATTGATATACTGTTTATCGGCCCATATGATTTGTCCGGGTCATTGGGACTGATTGGACAGGTCAATCACCCTACGGTAATTTCATATATAAAGGAAATTATCAAAAAGGCCGGCGAAAAAAATGTTATGGTGGGTACCTTTGCAGATAATGTTGAGACTGCTGTGAAGTGGAGAAATATGGGGGTCAAATTCATTGGTTACTCCTGTGACATGGGTCTGTTCTATAATGCAGCAAAAAAAGACGTGGATGCATTTCATGTTGATGAGTAAAAAGAACAACCATGGGTTGCCGTTTTGCCAATTATAGCGCACCGGCAAAATAGTTTCCATTAATTTATAAATAGTTAATTTATACAAAAAATATCATTGTTTTATGTTATTGAAAATTAAAATTAAATGTATTAACCTGTATATACAGGATATTACTACTATGGATAGGTCATGTATAGTTAATCCTAAGCTCAATGTTATAATGGAGGGCTGCAAATGACAACAGTGAATTATCTATCAAAAGGCGAAGGCACATTTGGTGTAAACTATACCCTTGACTCTCTTAATGCACCGGCTGTAAGAGGGGACGAAACAAATGTGAACCGTGTAAAAAACATGCTTATTTCTTCACAAGACTATGCACTCCTAAAAGGAAACGTCAAATACATCAGTGTCAGTGATCGTTTTAAGGATGTAATAAAGATATTTAACGTGCCCGAAGGTGAAACTCCTGCCGGCTTTCGTGTCGAAAGCAGTTTGGAAAATGATGGTCTGTTATGTATTGATTTGGTCCGAGACATTTCTTACGATAAAAATGGAATGCCTCGTCCTACAGGAATGATCTTTTCTGCTGACTCAGCCAATCCCTATGAGGTTGCTCCGATTGCACCACTTTTAGGGAATCTGACATGTAATCCCGGAATTATTTATGACTTATTTATCAATAATCCTGATGCAAATGTCGGAGGCAGATTTAAGACACGTGAAGAAGTTATGACAGAAATCGGAAACATACTGGGACCAGGATGTGATATCAGTGTTGAATTGAATAATCCATTCGAAAAGGATTTCAATAGAATACTTGAAGAATGCGAACAATTCAAAGAGATTCTCACTGAATACAGACTTGTTGTGAAAGTTCCGCATACCGGTCCGGTAAATGCAGATAATGTTCATGAACTGTTAGAGAATGATAAGAGATTCTCCCTAAGATATAACCAGGCATCCACTGAAGATGCGCTTCGTGGTCATAACCTGGCTCTGAAACTCAGAGAGCATGGTTATCGTATTAACTATACTCTTATGTTTGAACCATATCAGACTGCAATGGCGTTGCAGGCAAAACCTTATTTCATAAACAGCTTTATTCGCCATCGGATGAAGCAGACAGAATTTTTCAAGAAGAACCTGGATTTATATGCATTAACTGAAGACCGTAAATACCTTGAAGACATCAGAGCATTTATGTTAGCTAACGATTATCTTAACAAAAATGAGAAAGAACGCGATTTGCTTGATGTCTATAAATTAGCTAAAGATATTGTAAAATACAGGAATTATGAAAATCCGGAGGGAAGCGACGGTCTTGATGGTGTAAGACATAATTTAAGGCTGCTTCGCCATAACAACCTTCGCGATACACGACTGATCATCTGTTCCATGGAAGGAGATTATAATTATCCTGATATTGATAAATTAATGGCAGATCCTGAGTTCAGTGATGTTATAGACCGTGTTGTCATAACTGCAGAACCCAATTATCTTGCTCGATTTACCAGTACAAATCAGGTCGTTTCATATCAGCGCAGGTTTATGAATGCTGTAAATAACGATATGAATAAAAAATCAGTCTGTTAAAGGAGATTATCGGTATGGAAGAAAAATTGAGAGGTGTGTTTGCGCCTATCAGCACGCCGTTTACCAAAAGTGGAGAAGTTGATTATGAAGGTCTGGCAAGCAATGTGAGAAGATATGCAAAAGCTGGTCTTAAAGGGTATCTCGCGCTTGGTTCCAACGGCGAAAATAAGAGCTTAACAAATGATGAAAAGCTGAAAGTTTTAGAAACAATAATCAAAAACAAGGGCGAAGACCAGGTAGTAATGGCAGGAAGTATTTTTGAATCTACCTTCGAGACCATTCAAATGGCTCAAAAAATGGTTGAATTAGGTGCAGACTATATTACGCTTTTGCCTCCTTGTTATTTTAAAAAGCAGATGACTGATGATGTATTGTATAAATATTTTACCGATGTAGCAGAGGTTGTCAAACCATGCCTTGTATATAATGCACCTCAGTATGCCGGAGGTGTAGGTCTTTCCGTTAATCTCATAAAAAGACTTTCGACACACCCCAATATTGTTGGTGTAAAGGATAGTTCCACCGGAAACATGGAGAGCATTCTTTTTGCAGTTCGCGATAGATTCACGGTATTAGCAGGATCGATTAATAACTTTTTCGCTGCCATGACTATGGGAGGCGCCGGAGGTGTTCTTTCCCTGGCAAATTCTTTTCCTGAAATAACAGTAGAGCTTTATAACCTGCTTGCTAATAAGGAATATGAAAAGGCTATAGCTTTATATGACCGGGTTCTGCAAATAAATAAAATCGTTTCGGGTAAGGGCGGGGTTGCTGCAGTTAAATATGCAATGGATTTGAATGGTTACGTCGGCGGAGCGCCGCGTCTCCCGTTAATGCCCTTGACAGAAGCGGAAAAGCAGGAAATAAAGGTCAAACTACAAGCAGAAGGATTAATTAATTAGTACATTTTTTTAAGGAGGGTATATAATATGGCAAAGTATGATTTTATGAGTTTCGGTGAAGCAATGGTTCGCTTTACCCCACCAGTGAATGACAGACTTGGTCAGTCAGAATTCTTACAGCTGGGTATTGCAGCAGCTGAACTTAACTGTTGTGTTAACATTTCAAACTTAAGCTGTGAGCTGCTTAAACCAACACTTAAAACAGCATTTGTCACCAAGCTTGTGGATAGTTGGGATGGAATGTATATTATAAAGCAGGCTCAGGCACATGGTGTTGATATGTCCAACGTTGTAGTGGAGAAATACGACATGGTTGGCAGGACACGCAACGGAAAATGCTATATAGAGTGCGGAGTAGGTCCACGTCCAAGTTATCAGTTATATGACCGTGGGCATTCAGCAGTCAGTAAAATTAAACCCGGCGATATAGACTGGGAAAAAGTTCTTGATACCCGTTGGTTCCATTCGGGCGGAATTGTTACAGCAGTAGGTGAGTATACCGCATCGGAAGTTGCAGCAGCGCTTAAGGCAGCTAAGAAGAACGGTGCCACAACCAGCTTTGACCTTAATTACCGCTCTACTCTGTGGTCAAAAGAAGCAGCTCAAAAGGCAATGGTAGATATCATGCCTTATGTCGATGTTATAATAGGAAACGAAGAGGACTTCGAGACCATGCTTGGTATTAAAGCGGAAGGAACAGATGAAAACTATTCCAAAGTAGATCCTGAAAATTACCGCAAAGTAGCTGAAAAAGTAATGGAGAAATTCCCCAACGTTAAAGTCGTAGGCAATTCTTTGCGCGAAGTTAAATCTGCCAAGCTGAATAACTGGCAAGTGGTTATGATGACTGAGAATGGCTATTTCAAATCCCGTAAATATGAAGATGTTGAGATCTATGACCGTGTAGGCGGCGGTGACAGCTTTGCATCCGCATTGATTTACGGGTTCCTCACAGGTAAGCCCGAACAGGAAATCATCGAGTTTGCGGGAGCATTTTCAGCTCTCTGCCATACTATCCGCAATGACTGGAATCTTGTTACCAGAGACGAAGCGGAACATGTTATGAGAGGCGGAAGCGCCAGGGTTAAAAGATAATTAAAGCCAGCTGCCTGAGAGATGGAGATATATTTATTCCCTGACAAGTGAATAAAGCGTCTGTTCGTCTCAACAGGCAGCTGTAATTTCTTATCACAGCAAATTATATTTAATGGAAAAGCATGTGTCTTATTAAAAGGACAAAAACTCTGTAAACATTGTAATCCGGAATGTGAAATTATTGAATAGTTGAATAAAAAGAGGAAATGTCTCCTCTTTAATTTTATTACAATAAAGGGATTTAAATTTCCTTGTATATACGTATTATAACCGTTAATAAGCAGCACTATATTAAATTATTTAGGAGGATCTTATGAGAATCGCTATTGGTTGTGACCCAAATGCAGCATCGTTAAAAGAAGAGCTGATACTATTTTTAAAAGGCCTGGGGCATGAGGTTGTCGACTACGGGAGTGATGATCCTATCTATGCAAATACGGCTATTAAAGTAGCGGAAGATGTTGCGGAAGGAGAATGTGAAAGAGGCATTTTAGTATGCGGTACAGGGATAGGTGTTTGTATTGCTGCGAATAAAGTGCCGGGAGCATATGCTGCACTTGTAAGTAACATTTACCAGGCTCAGAGGGCGCAATTGAGCAATAATGCCAACATAATCACGATCGGTGCCCAGGTTACCGGAACAGAACTTGCAAAATGTTTAGTAAAAGAATATTTACAGAATACATATGATCCCAATTCGCGTTCTGCTCCCAAAGTAGACAGAATTGTCAGATACGAGAAGGGTGAAAAATAATGGACAGCCAAAAAATTAGATACCTTAAAAACATAGCAGCAAAATGCAGACGTAAAGTTGTTCGAATGGTAGAAGCAAGTGGAGCAGGGCATTTGGGAGGAGCGCTTTCATGTCTGGATATTGTGACAGCACTATATTTCTACTTTATGAATATTGATCCTAAAAATCCGAAGATGCCTGAAAGAGACCGATTTATCTTATCTGCCGGCCATAAATGTATGGCACAATATGCAGCATTGGCAGAAAAAGGATTCTTTCCAGAGGACATTTTAGATACTTATGGTTCTTTACATTCAAAAATACCCGGACATCCTGATATGCACAAGTTGCCGGGAGTTGAGGCAAATACCGGTGCCCTTGGACACGGGCTTTCAATTGCCACTGGTATGGCTCTGGGCCTTAAAATGGACAAAATGGATTCCAAGGTCTATGTAATTATGGGGGACGGGGAACTTCCCGAAGGCTCAAATTGGGAAGCAGCAGCGGCTGCAGCTCATTATGGATTGGATAATCTGATAGTCTTTGTCGATAACAATGGATTGCAAATCAGTGGAAAAACAGCTGAAGTTATGAATATGGAACCAATCGCGGATCGCTTTAAGGCATTCGGCTGGGAGACCGAAGATATTGACGGAAATAACATGGAAGAAATTATAGATACAATAGAAAGTATGCTGCGAAAAAAAGGTAAACCAAAAGCAATAATTGCTCATACAATCAAAGGCAAAGGTATTTCTTTTACTGAAAACAATTACAAATATCACTACTGGAAACCTAATAGTGAAGAGTTGCAAAAGGCTATTTGTGAACTAGATGCAGCAATTAAGGAGGAGACCAAATGAACAGAATAATGAAGGATCCAAGAAAAACGTTTGGCTCCGCAGTATTTAATGCGGCAAAGAATAACGATGATATTGTTGTGCTATCAGCCGATAGCGGAGGCAGCTCCGGTTTAGGGGAGTTTAAAAATACATACCCAAACAGGTATTTTGAGTTTGGAATAATGGAACAAGGTGTTGTCGGAATAGCTTCAGGTCTGGCTACTACAGGTAAAATACCTGTTTTCTGCGCTATAGCTCCTTTTGTTACTTCCCGCCCTTATGAAATGTTTCGTAACGATATAGGATATATGAGACAAAATGTGAAAATCGTCGGCCGCAATGGAGGGATCAGCTATTCAGATTTGGGTGCTACTCATCATTCTCTGGAAGACTTTGCAATTATTCGTATGATACCTGATGTTGTTGTATTATCTCCGCAAGATCCGGGTGAAATAGAAAATGCAGTAAAGACGATGTTAGAATATAACGGCCCGGTATACATGAGAATAGGAAATCAAAGTATACCGGAGTTATTCGAAAGAAGGCCTTTTGAAATAGGTAAAGGCAATCTTTTAAAAGATGGTAAAGATGTAGCGATCATATCTACAGGAACATTAACCGCCAATGTTCTGGATGCGGCAGATGTATTGGCAGAAAAGGGATATGATCCAATGGTAATAGGTATGCCTACAATTAATCCTATTGATGAGGAACTGATTGAGTTTGCAGCCCGAAAGACAGGAAGAATCGTAACCGTTGAAGAACACTATATCCCAGGAGGGCTGGGAACAATAGTATCCGAAGTTTGCAGCAGAACTTTTCCCGTGCATGTAAAAATGCTTGGAGTTCCAAAAACTTATGCTACATCCGGTCCTTATAATGGGATTTTGGAGTTTTACGGATTAGATGTGAAGGGAATTGTGAATTCCGTTATTGATTTTATCAATAAATAAGATTTTTTTATTATTTATTGATAATATTGAATTATTATGATAAATTATGGAAAAAATCTGCTATTGTACAAAGATATATTTCTGGAACAGAGACGGGATTAAAGTGCCCTTTTAGATACTGAAGACAGAGATCAAAGGACATATTTAGAAAAATTTTGGAAAATAAGAACTATTTATTGCTTAGACAAAGCCTCTTATTATAATATAAAATATTATAAAGTGGGAGTTTGTCTTAGTATATTTTTTACTTGTCATATTTTTGATATTTCTTGAATAGTGTGAACATTTGCTAATATATTGAGAGAATGAGGGTTATTATGTTGGATCACACAAGTGCAAAGCCGCTTTATTTACAATTGGAAGAGATGATCAGAGAAAATCTTGCGAAGGGTAAATGGGCGTCAGGGGATCTTATTCCATCAGAAAATGAATTAAGCAAAGAATGCGGAGTTAGCCGTATGACTGTTCGAAATGTTATAACAAAGCTAGTGCAGGAGGGCTTGTTATTTCGTATTCCCGGCAAAGGTACATATGTATCTGAGCCCAAAATCGTCGCAAAGACTCTTTCTTATGCAGGAATCAGAGAACAGCTTGAAAAGATGGGATATGAAGTCACTACAGAATTATTGGAAGTGGTTGATAAAATCGGTACGAAAAAAATGTGTGAAATTTTTGAAATAGAGCCCAATTCCCGGCTTTATACGATAAAGCGGATTCGGTATGTAAAAAACGAACCCTTTAGCCTCCATACTTCATATATTCCTGTTGAACTGGCTCCAGGTCTTGATAAGATGGATCTTGTAAATGAACAGCTATGTACAATCCTCAGTAAAGAATATGGATTGATTCGCGAACATACACATGAAACACTGGAATCAGTTGCAGCAACCAAGGAAGAGGCAAAGCTCCTGGATATACCGGTAAATCATCCGTTGCTGCTGTTGCAGGATACTATTATAGGGAAAAATGGAAAGCCATTTGAAATATCCAGTGTGGTATTTCGTGGCGAAAAAATAAAACTCAGACTTGAATTCTAATTTTACTTTATACATCTGTAAAAATAGTAAGACAATTATTAAGAAGTGGATAAGGGACGAAGGTCTTTATTCACTTTTTCTATATAAGTAGGACTTGTATGTTTTAAAGTTTTAATTTTTTTCTGAATTATGGCCGGTATTTAGAATTGCTATATTGGAACCAGTGATCGCCTTAGTTTATTGAAAAATAATGTTAACAGAGTTACAATATGAGCTGAAGATTAATGATATGGTCGGTTGCGAAATCAGTATTTTAAAGGCAGGTTATGTATATGAATAACAGAATCAGGAGAATTCTTGTTTCAATATTATCAATTATTATGATTTTTTCAATACTCTCAGGTATCGTTTTAATGGGGTTGCACTGAACTAGCCATTTAACGACTTCTAATACAGCAGTTTAAAAATTTCTTATATTTATATTTTGGAAGGGAAGTCAGGCGCTTCCCTTTTTATGTTTCACCATAGTTAGGGTGGGTACAAGGTTTATTATTGTTTCAGCTTCTACGACCATGTAGTATGTTTTTTGCCGTCATATTTGATGGGATTTGCCTTTTCTTTTGAATGCTTTGCTTTTCCCTGAAGCTCGGGGACAGGGAATACCTCGTTCTTAGGAAAATGCTGTTTTTTATTGCTTTCGGTGCCGTGGGGTTCTTCCGGATCCGGTCTTCTCATACCTTTTTTAGCCATATTTTTACATTCCTTTCTTTTCGTTCTTTATAAAACATGTGTCCTTTACCGGTTTTACATAAGTGGGTCTTACGATTTTAGTTTCGACACATGTGTGATTAATTATGCAATTTGAAGATGGCTGCCGCTCTTATAAACAGAGGGTCAGAAAAAAATAAAAAATGTCGTGTAGCAACATTGGACTAGCCGGAATAATATGTAGTGAGCTTGTTCGACAGACAAGCATAAAAATTTCAGGAAGGAGTGATTGAATGAAGGAGAAAATACTTCAAGTACCTGTTATCGTCGGCAAGGGATCGGAACAGTTCTTCGTCGAGAAGGACATTACTCTTGCACCGTCCAACCCTCCGATATATAAGATTGAGAGCATTGACAAAAAAGTTGTTGTGACCGAAGCGCATGTTATTCCGGGTAAAGTAGTTTTCAACGCTTTTATCTGGAAAAACATCACTTACAAAACAGTTGAGGATGTTTGCGACGGGGTTGTCTACGGAAAAATACACCATGTCACCTTCAAGATCCCCTTTGGCGGCTTTGTTGAAATGAAGCCCATAGGGTGTGATAAGATTGACGAATGCGATAAAGCAGAGTTGCTCGAAGCATTCGTTGAAGGTGGAAAAGACTTCTTACATAACGAGACAATGTGCAAAGGACAAAAAGTATTCTGCAGCCTGTTGGAAAAAGACGTTGTAAAGATTACATTCAAGGTTGTCAGAACAGAACATGTTCCTGTACCCTGCTTAGATGAAGAAGACAAAAAGGATGAAAAATGCAAATGCAAAGAGGATGAAAAGAAGGACGATAAGTGCGGCAAAGGCGACAAGTACGACGATGGCAAGTACGACTACAAGGATGACAAATGGGATAAACGTTATGATTGCAGAGGAGATTACTACGCAAATTACCGCGGAAACTACTACAAAAAATGGTAACCTCAACTCCGGCATATGAAAACAGGGAGGTATAAAGCCTCCCTGTTATTCTTAATATCCTCTGCCTGTTTTTTTAGGTTTTTTGTTGCTTTTTGCCGCCACCATGAAAAGCTTTCAATGGAGTCGTAACAGATTTCAATAAACGATACCCGCCTGAAAGATTATATACATTTTCAAATCCGTTCTGAACAAGGATTCTCGAGGCAAGATACCCCCGAAAGCCAATTTGACAAAACACATAGACCGGTTTCTTCGGATCAAGTTCGGACAAGCGTTCTCTTAAGTCATCCAATGGGATATTAACGGAGCCGGTTATGGTTCCTTTTGAAAATTCTGCCTCGGTTCTTACATCCAGAATGGTTACCTTGGCAGGGTCTAAATCTTTTACATCATGCCAGTGGAAAACTTTCATATCCCCGTTTGTAATATTTGATGCAACGTAACCTGCCATGTTGACCGGGTCTTTTGCGGAACCGAAAGGTGGTGCATAAGACAGTTCAAGATTCGTAAGGTCAAATACGTTCATTCCAGCCTTTATAGCTGTTGCTATGACGTCTATGCGTTTATCGACACCTTTGTATCCTGTAATCTGAGCGCCGAGGATCTTTCCGGTTTTTTTCCCAAACAGCAGCTTTATAGTCATATAGGTGGCTCCGGGATAGTAGGTAGCATTGGAAGCGTTGAAGGTAAAAGACTTTTCATAATCGATACCGGCGGCGGCCAATGTTTTTTCATTACAACCAGTGGTTGCCACCGTCATATCAAAGATTTTCAGTATGGCCGTACCTAAGGTACCTGCGTAGGTACTGTTCCTTCCTGCAATATTATCTGCCGCAATGCGTCCCTGACGATTGGCAGGAGAGGCTAAAGGCACAAAAACTTTTTTTCCGGTAACGATATCTATGACCTCTGCCGCATCACCGACAGCGTAAATAAACGGATCGCTCGTTCTCATGTGAACGTTGGTCACGATAGAATCCCGAATCCCTATTTCAAGTCCTGCATCTTTTGCAAGCCTGCTTTCGGGTTTTACTCCCACTGCAAGGATCACCATATCAGCATAAATGCAGTCACCGTTATTCAGTTTGATTTCATAAGTCCCATCATGATAATGCAGGCTCGTAACTCCACAATTCAAATACAATGATACACCCTTGCTTTGAATGTGCCTGTGGACTTCGGCAGCCATATCATAATCCAGCGGCTGGATAACATGGTCAGAAAGTTCGACGATTGAAACTTCAAGTCCCAATAAATGAAGATTTTCAGCCATTTCTATCCCTATATATCCTGCACCCACAACCGCAGCGCTTTTAGGATTATTCTGCATGACATAATTCTTAATTCGATAGGTATCAGGGATATTTCTTAAGGTAAATACTCCCTCGGTATTTACCCCTTCAATAGGCGGAACTACAGGTGCCGCGCCGGGAGACAAAATGAGATAATCATAGCTTTCTTCATACACTTTTCCACCGGCTTCTTTTACTTCAACGGTTTTTTTATCCCGGTTGATTTTTGTGACCTCACTTCTGATCCTGACATCAATGTTAAAACGTCTTCTAAATGATTCAGGCGTTTGGAGAGTCAAATTTTCCTCGCCTGTGATAACATCTCCTATATAATATGGAAGACCGCAATTGGCAAAAGAAATATAATCTCCTCTTTCAAACAAAATAATTTGGGCATGCTCGTCCAATCTTCTGAGCCTGGCAGCCGCAGTAGCGCCGCCGGCTACACCACCCACAACTAAAACCTTCTTTTTCATAGATACGCTCCTTGTCTGTTTTACCCGATAAATCCAAAGACTATAATATATCAAAAGATAATTAAATTCAGTGATGATGTTACATGAGAGCTTGTCAAATTTTATTCTGATGCAGTATGATTTTTCCCCGGTTGAGGGTAACCTGCCCTTTTGCTTCCATTTCTTTTAAAAGGCGGCTTATTACCTCTCTGGCCGTTCCCAGTTCAGATGCGATAGTTTCATGGGTCGCATACAAGGGATAGGTCCCTCCTGCTGTCTTGGTAATAAGAAAATCTTCAAGACGGTCGCTTGTCCGTTTAAATGTTACATTCTCAAGAAGTCCCAATAAAGAATAGAACTTTGCCGACATGGATGAAAAGAAATACTTCTGAATTGAAGGAATTTCATAAAAATATTTTTTGAATGTTTCAACAGGTATAAAAACTACGTCGGACACCTGTTCGGCAGAAGCCGATACGGGGAAAGGAATATCTCCGGTACCAAGCATACATGCAACTGTAAGCACACAAGTCTCGCCTCTCCCGATACGGTAGAGAGTGATCTCCTTTCCGTCCGAAGACAGCTTGTAAATCCTTATGGTACCCGAAAGAACAAGAATGACTCCGGAACACCCCCGGCTTTCGTCCATTAGAATCTGACCCGGCTCTAACCTTTGGTGATATAAGGCATTGAGGAAATCATCCTGCTTATCTCCTAATTCAGCAATAAAAGGGAAAGCTTTTATTATGTCCGCTTTTATTTTTTCACCAAGCATAGTACTTCCTCCGATTTTATTCATATAATAGCACAGAAAAATAAAAAAAGACAGGGTTTTACCTGTCTTTAAACACTGTACCTTTTATATACTAAATACCCTGTCAGAGCATATTCTTGAATTCTTCCTTGCTTCTGAAGCCCACAACTTTATTGGTAGCTTTGCCCTGTTTAAAAGCAATAACGGTTGGTATACTGATCACTCCGAATTTACTGGCTAATTCAGGTTCTTCATCAACATTTACTTTTAATACTTTTACTTTGCCTTCCAATTCACCGGCCAGTTCATCAAGCACCGGCGACAACATGCGGCAGGGACCGCACCATGGCGCCCAAAAGTCAACTAATACCGGTAAGCTTGAACTTGAAATTTCTCTATCGAAATCATTTTTCGTAACGTGTTTTACATTCATTGAAACACAACTCCCTTCAACGCTTCTTTAATATTAATATACCCGCTTTGCAGGTATTATTCTGTGATAAAGTTACAGTTCAAAAAAATTTTTTCTTGTGATATAATATTTAAGCTCGTGATATAATATCCTGATTTTTTAACAAATACATATATTTGGAGGTTCAAGATGAAAATTTCAAATATATTAAAAACAGCTATGTTATTTATTATTTGCGCCACTTTGTTCGCCGGCTGTTCCAAGAATACCAAAACCATAACCATAGGCTCAGGCGCAAATAAAGTTAAAGTAACATTTACACCCGGTTATCAGTTCTCTCCTGTCAAAGACGGAGACACTCAGGCTGTTATCAAAACCAACATGGGTGATATTAAGATAAAATTATTCCCCGAGAAAGCTCAAAAGGCTGTAAAGAATTTTGTTGAACTGGCAAAAAGCGGTTATTATGATAATTTAACGTTCCACAGGGTAATTGAGGATTTTATGATCCAGGGCGGAGATCCTAATGGTGACGGCACCGGCGGTGAGAGTATCTGGGGAGTGCCGTTTGAAGATGAGTTTTCTTACGATCTCTATAATTATCGCGGAGCCCTTTCCATGGCCAATTCAGGCCCCGATACCAATGGCAGTCAGTTCTTTATAGTTCAGAAAAAAGACATGTCTGATGCTGAAATAGCAAGTCTTGTACAAGGCGGTTATCCTGAAGATATCATCAATCTTTATAAAAAATATGGCGGCACTCCATGGCTTGATTTCAGACATACTGTATTCGGCCAGGTTTACGAAGGAATGGACGTAGTTGATAAAATTGCAGCCGTCAAGACGAATGAAAATGATAAACCATTGGAGGACGTAATAATTAAGACTATTGAAATTACAGAAGGGAAAAAATAAGAGGCACAATGAACAGAAAACAAGGCGGCAGGGGGTTTTTTGCCGCATTTCTTATAATATTAGGCATATTACTTTTTACTAATACAGTTACCGCTCATAATTACTCCAATGACTGGAATTTCGGCGTCGTACTCCCCGCTGTTATGGGGTTTTGCTGCTTTGCGTATTCTGCGGTTTTATTGCTCACCAAAGGGCCCGTTATAAAGAATAAAGGTTTAAGAGCAGCATTCATTTCCGTTATTATCATTTGTGCCTTATTCTTTATGGTGGTGGAAGCCCTGATTATAATAGATCCGTACATACATGGAAAGCAGCAGGCCGGAAGGGTGGATACCGTTATCGTCCTTGGCTGCGGCATATGGCCTGACGGAAGACCAACCCTGGCGTTAAAGATGCGCCTGGATAAGGCAATTGAATATTATGAAGAAAATCCTCATGTAAAAATCGTCGTTACCGGCGGGCAGGGGCCCAACGAGCCATATCCCGAAGCATTGGCAATGGAAGAGTACCTGCTTAGCCGTAATATACCCAAAGAAAAAATATTAATAGAAGATAGATCCACCAGCACAAGAGAAAATTTCGAATTCTCAAGGAAAGTAATGAATCTTCCGGATGACAGAATTGAAAAGATAGTCTTTGTAACCAATGATTTTCATGTGCTGCGGGCCCGGATACTTGCCAAGCGATTTGGATTTGACGCATATGCGATCCCCGCGCCGACACCAACGGTAATAGTACTCAACAGCTATCTGCGGGAATTCTTTGCGTTCGTTAAGTCCATGGTAGTTGATTATTGATAATTGTTGTTGTTATTACTCGAGGAACCTTTTTCGTAAGTGTCATTCTGAGCGTCAGCGAAGAATCTTTGTATCGACAGAAAAGATCCTTCGACTCCGCTCCGCTCTGCTCAGGATGACATAAGTAGGCGGGTGCAAGGTTTCTCATTGAGATAAGCCGATTTGCTTCGGAGGAAAGACCACCGAATGGTAACCTTATTGAAAATGTATGAGCGGCCCGTAATGGAAGACCTCACGGCCGGGACATGACGGAGCGCAAGCGGAGGAATGTCATGAAACGGTGTTATTGATCTTATAGACTTGGGTGCTTAAAGGCGTTCGAAATGAGATTCTTGCACCCGCCTAAAAGTTAACATTAAGAAGCGTATGCAGGGTTTCTATAGCTTTAATTCCATGTATCTTGCGCCTTCATAAGGATTATATACATATGGTTCAATGTCGTAGAATCCGAATGCTTTATATAATTCCAGCGCTTTTTTCATTGTAACGAGCGTATCAAGCCTGATAAAGCCGTAATTCAATTCCCGCGCTTTTTCGATTATCTTTGAAATAAGCTGTTTTCCAATTCCCAAGCCCCTGTACTTATCACGAACATACAGCCTTTTCATTTCACATATATTTTCGTTGATCTTACGAAGAGCTACACAACCTGCCGGAATCCCATCCACTAAAGCCAATATCAAAGCTCCGTCGGGCGGACCATACTTTCCCGGAAGTGTCTCTAATTCTGAGTCGAAATTTTGAAAACAAAGATCTATATCAAGCGACTGGGCATATTCCAAAAAAAGTTGTCTTACTTCTTCCAGCATATATTGCCCGGTAATGCTTTCAAACCCGATAATAGGTTCCCTGTGATCATTTATTGATTCCATAAGCATTCTCCTTGTTCATAGAGAACTGTCCTTATCCTTGCCCAAAAGCACTGCAATTACTTCAGGGTAGATTTCCTTCGCGTGAGCCTTCCAATTCCTGCAGATGGAGCGGGCATCATCCCTGGAACCTACAGACAGCCTTATGTCAATAAGGGGATTAAAATCCTCCAGGATCTTGCACTTTACTTCATATTCATTTTCATTCTCAAGGGTGTATTCAGCTACTACCGATGTTTCATGACGCAGTGCCGAGCGAATGGCCTCAATGTTCTCATCCAGCCTGGTCCTGATTCCGACAGGCACCAGGTTGATAAACATATCCAGCATTTTTTGGCCTTCTTCCGAAAGGCTGTAATAATCCAGATCATCCCTGGTCTCGGTAATTATGAGCTTGTCCCGCCGCATTTCATGAATGTTTTGCTGAAGGAGAAAATAGTTCATATAGCGGTTTTCCAGCATTATTCTAGTTAATTGCATATTGCTTATAGGTATTCGGACTTTATGCAAAAAATACAAAAGCAAAATTTTATTTTCGGCTTTTTCACGATTCTCCAAATCCATTACTTGATACTCCTGACTTATTTCATAATAGCATTCAGAATCGAATCCAGCAAAAACACTGGGTCTACTGGCCGACTATACCGGAGTTGGATCGATATAAATCCTTAACCTCCCGTTACGTTATAAGTATAATTAAAGTATGGCTGACTTACAACAAAAACTTAGGTACTTATGCATATTGCTTACGACAAACAAAATAGGGTATAATTTTCAAAAATAAAAATGAGGGTGAATTTATGGCAGGAACAATAACAGAAAAAATACTCAGTGAACATATAATTGAGGGCGAAGCAAAAGCCGGTTGTGAGGTCGCCCTTAAAATAGATAACACGCTTACGCAGGATGCGACAGGAACAATGGCTTATCTTCAATTTGAGGCTATTGGGATTGACAGGGTAAAGACTCAGTTCAGTGTCAGTTTCGTTGACCATAACACTCTCCAAACAGATTTTAAAAATGCTGATGACCACCGATTCCTGGAGTCTATAGCAAAAAGATACGGGCTTTATTTTTCAAAACCCGGCAACGGAATCTGCCATCAAGTCTTTCTGGAGCGCTTTGCAATCCCCGGAAATACGCTTATAGGTTCTGACAGTCACACTCCTACTGCCGGTGGGATAGGTTGCTTTGCAATGGGAGCAGGCGGCCTTGATGTAGCCTGCGCTATGGCAGGAGCTCCTTTTCGTATCAAATACCCCAAAATCGTGGGGATACACCTTACCGGCAAGCTGAAACCATGGGTTTCAGCGAAGGATGTCATACTGGAAGTTTTACGCCTGGTTGATGTAAAAGGTAATGTTGGCAAGGTTTTTGAGTACTTTGGAGAAGGCGTAAGAACTTTAAGCGTTCCGGATCGTGCCACAATAACGAATATGGGAACAGAAACCGGCTGTACCACAAGTATATTCCCAAGTGATAAAATAACATATAATTTTTTAAAGGCTCAGGGCAGGGAAAAAGATTTCAGACCATTGGAAGCAGACCATGACGCGGTTTATGATGAAATTATTGAAATCAATCTTTCCCAAATAAAACCTATGGTTGCTCTTCCTCATAGCCCCGGTTCGGTCAAAAGGGTCAGGGAAGTAGGGCCCATTAAGGTAGATCAGGTAGCCATAGGATCATGCACCAATTCTTCCCTCAGAGACCTCAAAACAGTTGCAAAAATCCTTGATAACAACACGATAGCAGATAACCTTCATGTATTTATAAGTCCCGGTTCAAGACAAGTGGTGGAACATCTTGTCGAGGACGGCGACTATGTTAAACTTGTAAGAGCAGGAGTCAGGATCATGGAAAATGCCTGCGGGGCATGTATCGGTATGGGATGTGCTCCTGCATCCGGAAGTGTTTCAGTAAGAACTTTCAATCGCAATTTTGAAGGCAGAAGCGGTACCAAAGATGCAAAGGTTTATCTGGTCAGTCCTGAAACCGCTGCAGCCACAGCAATTAAGGGCGTTTTAACAGATCCCAGGGATCTTGGGGATTATCCTTCAGTTACATTACCGGACAAGTTCATTATAAATGACAATATGATCGTAAAACCCCTCAGCGAAGAAGAAGCCAAAAAAGTCGAGATAGTCAGAGGACCGAATATCAGGCCGTTACCATCCTTTGACCCTATTTCCGATACCCTTGAAGGAAATGTGCTGATTAAGGTAGGGGACAATATAACAACCGATCATATTATGCCTGCCGGAGCTAAAATCCTGCCTTTAAGAAGCAATATACCCGAAATATCCAAATATGTATTTGAGGCAGTCGATCCTAAGTTCTATGAAAAAGCCAGGGAGAACAACGGGGGATTTATTATCGGTGGAGAAAACTACGGTCAGGGATCCAGCCGCGAACACGCTGCCCTTGCTCCCAAATACCTGGGTGTCAAGGCAGTGATCGTGAAAAGCTTTGCAAGAATACATCTTGCTAACCTGATTAATTTCGGGATCGTACCCTTAACCTTTAAGAACCCTTCTGATTATGATAGTATCAGCGAAGGGGACAGGCTCGTTGTTGAAATCGGAGATCTGAAGGGGGCCTGTGTTCTTAAAAACATTACCAAAGGCAACACTATCGAGCTTGAACACACATTATCATCCCTGGATGCCGAAGTATTGAAAGCGGGAGGAAAGCTTCCCTGGATCAAGAAACAATTTCGATAATAAGGTAGATTATAGGAGGAAGCAATGTCTAAAATTATTATGAAAACTCCCCTCGTAGAGATGGATGGGGACGAAATGACCAGAATAATCTGGAAATGGATTAAAGAAATCTTGATTGAACCTTATGTTGAACTGAAAACCGAGTATTATGATCTGGGACTGGAATACAGGGAGAAAACCAGGGATCAGGTTACCATCGATTCGGCTGAGGCTACTAAAAAATATGGAGTAGCTGTAAAATGCGCCACTATCACCCCAAATGCAGCCCGTGTAAAAGAGTATAATCTCACTGAGATGTGGAAGAGCCCTAACGGGACTATACGTGCCATCCTGGACGGTACAGTATTCAGAGAACCTATCCTGGTCAAAGGGATAAACCCATTTGTACGGACATGGAAAAAACCTATTTCCATAGCGAGACACGCATATGGAGATGTATACAAGAACACAGAGATGAAGATTGAAGGACCGGGGAAGGCTGAACTGGTTTTCACTGATAAAGACGGAAACGAGACAAGAAAAACCATTCATGATTTTACTGATCCAGGCATTATTATGGGTATGCACAACACCAGGAAATCCATAGAGAGCTTTGCGCGTGCCTGCTTTAATTATGCATTGGACAAAAAACAGGATCTATGGTTTGCTACCAAGGATACAATATCGAAGACCTATGATCACAGTTTTAAAGACATATTCCAGGATATCTTTGATACCGAGTATAAAGAAAAGTTTGAAGAAGCCGGTATTGAGTATTTTTATACACTGATTGATGACGCGGTTGCAAGAGTTGTTCGCTCGGAAGGCGGATTTATTTGGGCCTGCAAGAACTATGACGGAGACGTTATGTCCGACATGGTGGCATCGGCTTTTGGCAGCCTGGCTATGATGACCTCGGTTTTAGTTTCACCTGAAGGGTACTATGAATATGAAGCAGCCCATGGCACGGTTCAGCGGCATTACTACCAGTACCGTGAAGGAAAAGAGACTTCAACAAATTCAGTAGCCACTATTTTTGCCTGGACCGGAGCTTTAAGAAAAAGAGGCCAGCTTGATGAGATCCCTGAACTGGCCAATTTTGCCGACAAGCTTGAAAAAGCCTGCCTGAATACAATTGAAGAAGGTATCATGACAAAGGATCTTGTTGCATTGTCGGAACTGGAAAATAAAAAAGCCGTAAACACTAAAGAATTTTTATACGCGGTTCAGGAACGGTTGAACAGAATAATAAGGTAAGATGGTCATTTTGAATCAACTCTAAAGATTCTTTGCCGACCCTCAGAATGATGCTCTGTTGTCAATATGAGTGAATTTTGGTTCGCTTTGCGATGTAATTCTGAGGTAAGTCGGAGGATATGTTTCAGTGAAAAGGAATTTTCAGCTTGCCACCGGTACAGTATTTGTGATACCGGGGTCGTTAAGCTGCCTTAAGATTAAACGCAAAAATAAAAATCAAAGGAAATCGATAAAAATGAAGTATGACGGCATTGTAATATACAGCGATCTTGACGGAACACTCCTGGACGCAGAAAGGAAACTGTCAAAAGATAATATGGACGCAATAAATTATTTCATTTCACAAGGCGGCAAGTTCGGAGTGGCAACAGGACGAATGGAAAGAACCACTGAAATTATGTTTCCTGATCTAAAACTGAATGTTCCGTCTATTTTTTTTAATGGCGCTATGGCCTATTATACAAACGATAAGAAGGTCTTATTCAAGACAATAATTTCGGGCGATCTAACGTCCGTACTGAAAAAATTTATATCGGAGTATCCGGAAATATGCTGTGAAATAAACATTCACGGGAAGGCTTATGTTTTTAACCCTAACCATATTTTACAAATCCAGTTGGCAAGAGAGGGTATTATAGTTGAAGAAGCCCGGTGGGAGGATATTCCCGGCGAATGGATAAAGGTATTGTTCATGGGAGACCACGGAACTTTGGAAAAAATTAAAGCGGATTTTAATAAACTGGGCAGAACCGATTTAAATATAGTTTTTTCCGAAGATGATATTCTGGATATAATGGATAAAAGCGCATCAAAGGGTGCCGCTCTGAACAAACTTAAAACGATTTATGGAGAAGATTGGCGCTTTATTGTTTCCATCGGAGACAATGACAATGATATAGAATTGGTGCAAACAGCTGATTTGGGCATTGCTGTAGGGAATGCATCACCGGCGGTCAAAAAAGTTTCTGACTATATAATCAAAGACCATAATACTCCATGCATCCCACAGGTCCTGGAATTGTTGGAAGCCTATTTGTAACTTGAGTTTAACCCCTGATCATTGTTGGTAGATTATATACAGTACTTGTTGATTGGGGTGCGGCAATAATGAAAAAGATCAAACTTCCGGTACTGATGCCAGTATTATTCTTCTTATTATTTTCAGTATACTCCCATGCGGAAGCTGTTCGATCCGGCAACTTCGATAACTCCAGGACAGAGATGGGAACTGTCGGAGCAAGATATATTCCTTCAGTACCGAAACGTATCAAGACAAGAATCCAGAATAGTGTTGACAAGTATGATTATGATCTTTTCGGCCGGGAAAGATTCGAATATTTTCCTTTACAGCTAGGTGAAGGCGAATACAAGGTTTCTATTTTTGAAAATGTAACCGGTAATCGTTATCGCCAGGTGAAAACCCAGAGTATCAATGCAAAGATAAAAGATCCGTTGTATGTTTTCAGAGCCTCTGTGCAGACAGTACGCTGGGATCCGGATATGGATATTATTATTAAAGCCGCAGAGTTAACAAGTGATCTCAAGACCGATAAAGAAAAGTTTACTGCAATATATGGCTTTGTAATCGATACATTCAGCTATGATTATGACAAGATAAAAAATATTGATTCTACATATGTTCCTGATATTGAAAAAATCTACAATGATAAAAAGGGTATTTGTTATGATTATTCGGCTGTTTTCGCGGCTATGCTCAGAAGTCAGAACATCCCTGCAAAATTGGTAAAAGGATATTCAGATTTGGTCAACGGGTACCATGCCTGGAATGAGGTCTATATAAGCGATGAAAACAGGTGGATGGTTATTGACACCACTTATGACTCTGTGCTGAAGAAAAACAATATGAAATTCGTTATGGAGAAGAATAAGAAAAATTACAAAACTGCAAGGGAATACTAGAGCATCATCTTGTATAATTGATTCCGGCCCCGGATTTCCCGTATGATTCTCATTACTTATCTTGTAAGACTACAGATTGGCAATTCTGCATAAACTATTAAGTAAACAAATCGAAACAAATATTAAAAACTTGCATTTAAAATGCAAGTTTTTAATATTAAAATGTCATTGTATCTATTATTTAAATAGTAATGAGGTATAACGATATATTATGGATAGTTGGATAAATAACGCTGATTATCAGTTATTTCATGATTAATGCCTAATAATTGTAAATGAAATATTTTATATAAAGAGTTGCAAAATCTCTTGACGAGCATCATAAGATTGTATACAATAGTAAGAATAAGATTTGCATAAATATACGATATCAGGTTAATACACGAATATTTATGACATTAAATATCAGTTTATCCTGAGGTAAGATATTTTGCAAAGCATATTCAGCCCCAGATATTAGGTAAGAGAGAAGTAGAGGAGGTTATTTCATTGTACAGAGAAATGTCGCAGGAAGCGTTGGACAGCTATTTCGATATAGCAGGTCAGGCAGTAGAAATTAAGAACAGATTCAAACCAGGAGTTTATGAAAAGTACAATGTTAAACGCGGGCTGAGAAATAAGGATGGCTCAGGTGTTTTGGTTGGGTTGACCGAAATCGGAGATGTTCACGCTTTTGTTTTTGATGAAGGCGAAAAAGTGCCGGTTGAAGGTCGGCTTCTATATCGGGGTATCGACATTTATGATCTGGTAAATGGTTTTTTGTCAGAGGACCGTTTTGGATTTGAGGAATGTGTATATCTTCTTTTGTTTGGAGATTTGCCAACCAAAACAGCTTTGGAACAGTTTAATCAGGTGCTGGGGTCCAGGAGAAAAATTAATGAAGATTTTGTCAGAGCCAATATTTTAAATGCCCCAAGCCAGGATGTAATGAATAAAATAGCCCGCCTGGTGCTTACCATGTATTCTTATGATAATAATCCTGATGACACCAGTATCAAAAATCTTCTAAGACAGAGTGTGGATTTGATTGCCAAGTTCCCTGCCATGGCTGTGTATGGATATCAGGCAAAATCACATTATCTGGACGGCAAGAGCCTGTATATACATAATCCGGATCCTAACCTGAGTACTGCTGAAAACATTCTCATGATGTTAAGACCATCAAAAGAATATACCAAACTGGAAGCTACTGTTCTGGATTTAGCCCTTGTACTGCATGCTGAGCATGGAGGCGGCAACAACTCTACCTTTGCCACACATGTAGTGTCATCCTCCGGAACGGATATTTATTCATCTGTCGCCGCAGCAATAGGAAGTCTTAAAGGTCCCAAGCACGGCGGCGCCAATAATAAGGTTGTCAGTATGATGGCTGAAATTAAAAATGAGGTTAAAGATTGGGGCAGCGAGGAACAAATCCGTGAATATCTTACAAAAATAATCAGGAAGGAAGCATTTGACCGTTCAGGGCTTATATATGGAATGGGGCATGCTGTTTATACCCTTTCCGACCCAAGATGTATCTTATTGAAAGAACAAGCCGAAAAACTGGCAAAACAGGTTGGAAGAAGCGATGAATTCGAGCTTTATACCAAGATAGAAAACCTTGCGCCTCAAGTTTTCAAAGAAGTTCGAAATATTGATAAACCAATGTGTGCCAATATAGACTTTTATTCGGGCTTTGTTTATGATATGCTCGGAATTCCTCTGGAAATGAATACACCTATTTTTGCCATTGCAAGAATAGCCGGTTGGTGCGCGCATATTATTGAGGAACATTTAAACGGCTGCAAGATTATCAGGCCGGCGTACAAATGCATTAAAAAACTGACCGAATATGTAAAAATGGAAGATAGAGTCTGAAAAGGAGCGTATGCTCCTTTTTTTTTAGTTTTTTGTTGAAAGGAACTATTTACTGCCTGTCGAATAATATTAATACTGTGATATTCTTGTTGATTCAGATTGTTAAAATATTATAACAGTTATTGTTTACCATGTACTTCTGACGGTATAATGGAAACAAACTTTTTAGATTACATAAGAAAAGCTGGTTTGTATGAAAAAAACAAAAATTGCTGCAATAGTATTGATAGTATGTTGCATATTTTCTGCAACACAATATTCATTTGCGGATTATACATACAGATATGAATCTGAATCCTGGCAGCTTTACCGGTTAGGTCTCTTTGCCGGAGCTTCTCCTGACAGATTCAACCCTGATCTTGGAGCAAAGCTGGATCGTCAAATAGGAATCACTTTGCTGTTAAATCTTTTCGGGGAAGCTTCCAGGGTAAAACAATTATCATCGCAGGAAATAGACAGGATATTATTTCACTATTCCGATCATCCTCTTATTTCCTCATGGGCCAGACCTTATATGGCATATGCTGTGAAAACCGGAATGATTGCAGGTACATCTCCGACAACACTCGGCCCTCTGGTCAAACTTGACGGAGTATCTTTTGCGGCAATGATATTGCGGTTTTTAGGCTATTCTGTTGATCGAAAGGATTTTCTTGACTCAATTCAGACTTTGTGCAGCAAAGGGGGACTAAAACCATCCGATGTTGATTACTTCAATAAGCCTGAGCTGATAAAAGATGATGCCATCGGTATGGCATACGGCTCTTTGTTTGCAGTATGCCCAAACGGGGAGAGGCTTATCGATAAGCTTATCAGTGCAGGTATTGTGGACAGGGAAACAGCTTCATCATTCGATCTCTTGCGATATAATGATCCAACAAGTGCCGTTTCCTCGAATGGAAGTACCAGTAAAAGACCCGCAGATTACCAGAAAGTTTATGATTTAATAGCCGATGCATTACTCTCGGCTGAAACCAGTGTTATGCTGCCGAAGAATCAGTACACGGTAAAGTTTTCTGATATTGTAGACATAATTGAAGTGTGTTTGAGAGAGAATCCCGAGATTCTCTATTACAGAGGTTCTACATACAACTCCGACGGTATGTTGGCGTTTAGATACAGCAAGGACAGATCAACTATTTTATCCCACAGAGAAATGTTAGAAAGCAAAGTCAATGAAATCTTAGCACAGATAATAAGCCCCGATATGACAGATTACCAGAAAGAACTTGCCATACATGATTATTTGGTAGAAAACTGCGAATATGATATGGATGCTGTCAACGGCAGAGAAATTAAGGCAGAGTCCTTCACTGCTTATGGCGCATTATGTCTGGGTGTTGCTGTTTGCGAAGGATATGCGGAAGCTGCCAGTATACTTTTGAATCGTTCAGGAGTTGAAACGAAAATAATTACCGGCACATCAAAGGGTGTAGCCCATGCGTGGAATTTGGTAAAAATCGATGGGGAGTTTTATCATCTTGACGTTACCTGGGATGATCCCTACCAGGCAGATGAAAAGAGTGGTATAAGGTACTACTATTTTAATCTTTCCGACGCTGAAATCAGCAGTGACCATCAATGGGACAAAAGCAAATATGAATCCTGCACGGCGACAAAATATAATTATTATAAGTATTATAACCTGGTTGTGAATGATCAGGATGATTATATTGAAAGAGTTATTGATGAAGTCCAAAAAGGGAATACATCGATCTCATTAAAAATATTGGAACCGGATCCAAAGAAATTTAACATTGGTTCTGCTGTTGAGACTATAGTGAATAAATTGTTTTTACGTTGTCAGTACAGCTATAATAAAGACGTAAAGATAGCAATGGTTTCCTTTTATTAATGATATGACTTATCATGTCTTTGTGTGGTACAATGTGAAATGATGCTTACATTAGAATGAGGTGCTTTGATTTGTATTTAAAATCTTTAGAGATACAAGGTTTTAAATCCTTCGCAGATAAAATTGTTTTACATTTCAATAAAGGACAAACTTCGGTCGTAGGACCCAACGGCAGCGGCAAAAGCAATATTGCGGATGCCGTAAGATGGGTTCTCGGCGAACAAAGCGCTAAAACTTTACGCGGCAGCAAGATGGAAGATGTCATTTTTGCCGGTACCCAGCACCGCAAACCTGTGGGGTTTGCTTCGGTCACAATAACCCTGGATAATTCCGATAAAATGCTCCCTGTAGACTTTACCGAAGTTACGGTATCAAGACGTATATATCGCTCTGGGGAAAGTGAATACTATCTTAACAAAACTCAGTGCCGTCTGAAGGATATCCAGGAACTTTTCATGAATACCGGAGTAGGCCGTGAAGGTTATTCAATAATAGGCCAGGGGCGTATCGATGAGATTCTGAGTACCAAATCAGAAGAACGCAGACTGGTCTTTGAAGAAGCTGCGGGAATAACAAAATACAAAGCACGAAAAAAAGAATCGGAACGCAAGCTTGAAATAACCAGACAGAATTTGGCTCGTATCAATGATATGCTGATAGAGCTGGAAAGTCAGTTGGGGCCTCTCGCCCAGCAGGCTGAGACTGCACGCCGCTATATAGATTTGAGCAATGAATTGAAAGGCATCGAAGTAAGTCTGTTTTTGGATACCATCGATAAGCTGAAAGTAAAGCTTGATGAAGTAGAAAACCAGACGCGGGAAATCAGAGAGCAAATTGATGAAGAGAACAGGAAAATTGAAAATATTAAAAACAAAAACAGAAGTAAGAATGAGCGTCTGGAATTTCTGAAAACAGAGATGGAAGAGCTCAGGAGCCTGGTACATGGTATTGAAAGTGAGATTGAAAAAAATGAAGGACATATCAGGCTGTGTGAAGAAAAAATCAACCATCTTATTACCAATAACGAGAACTTTGGAAATGATATAAATTCTATCAAAGAACGGATGAAAACTCTGGAATCGGATATTGAGAAAAAAAGATTTCGCCTGCAGCAAATGTCCAGGGATGAAGAGCGTTTTTCAAAGCTTCTGGAAGAGGCGGAAAAAACTATGGCAGGTATCCTGGCAAGACTGGATGAAGGTGAAAGGCTCATCGAAGAGGCTAAACAGGCCATTATGGATAAACAGGATTCCTTATCTGATTCCAAAATAAGGCTTAATAATCTTAAAAATGATATTGAAAACTATCAACAGCTCAAATCAAGGATTGCGGAAGATATTCGCCAGTCAACTCTGGAAATTGACCGCGAAAACATGAAAAAAGAGGATTTGGATGCTTCGTTGAGAAAAACCAGAGAAAAAATAAATTTGTCCAAAAAAAGGTTAAATGAGCTGGAGCTTAAAAAAGCCGAGATCCAAAATGAACTTAACGTGAAGAAAGCTCAGCATGAAAGCGTCAGCCGTTCCTACAGCGCTTTGGAATCCCGGAATAGGGTGCTTCTCGATATGGAAGCCAGTATGGAGGGTTACAGTCAAAGTGTTAAGGCCATAAAGAGAGCTTGTCTTGAAAACAGGGATTTCGGCCGGGGTATACATGGGCCTGTGGCTCAGCTCATCACTGTGGAGGAGCGTTTTGAAACTGCCATAGAGATCTCTATGGGAGCAAGTCTTCAGAATATTGTAACTGATGACGAATATGCTGCGAAGCGTGCAATAGAGTATTTGAAAAGGAATAACCTGGGCAGGGCTACATTCCTGCCTAAGTCGGCTATTAAACCCCGTACGCTGGATGAATCCTTATTGGAAAGAATACGGCAAATGAAGGGATTTGAAGGCATTGCCGCCGACAAGGTCAAATGTGATGATCAATTCTCAGGGATCATTCTGAACCTTCTGGGCAGAACCGTGATAGTTGATAATATGGATTCGGGGATCCAAATGGCCAGACAGTTTGATTTCATGTTCCGCATAGTGACCCTTGAAGGCGAGCTTATAAATGCCGGCGGTTCCATGACGGGAGGAAGCAACGGCAGTAAGTCCTCAAGCATAATCGGACGCAACCGTGTTATCAAAGAAAATGAGGCAGAACTAAAGAGACTCAGCACCCGGATGAAAGCCATTGATGTTGAAATAAGGAATATCGAGACTGAACTTACCGATATCAGCAATGAATATGAACAGGAACAAAAAGTATTATCGGAACTTGAACTGGTAAGATTAAGAGATGAAAATCATGTGGCTTCCATTCTGGATAACGTCAAGAAAATCACTGCAAAGCTTAATATGCTGAGACAGCAGGAAAAAGAAGCGGAAGAGCAGATAAAAGAGATCAAGGCCGAGTGTGAGAAGGAATCTGAAAAAGTGAAGGCCATTGAAGACGAAATACAGTTATTGAAAGCCAAAGTGCAGGCTAACCAGCTTAAGAACAAGGATGAACAGCAGAAGCGGGATGAGCTGCACAGAGATATAAATGATTACCGCGTTTCGGTCAACTCGATCAGGGAAAGCAAACAAAGCATTTTGGAACAGATTGAGATGCTCAATCATGAAAAGGACAGCAATACTGTAAGCATTGAAAAGCGTGAAGAAGAAAAGAAACGCAATTTAAAGCGTATCGAAGAGTTACAGGCTGAAATCCAGGGAATTCTGAAAAAGAATGCAAGCCTTAAGGAGGAGAGGACAGGACGCGAGCTTAAACTTGAGGCACTTGCCGAAGAAAGAAGAGTATTGGAAGAAGAACTTTCCGGCATGCTGGATAAAGTCACTGAGCATAACAGCACCATAATTACCCTGCAAGAGATGCAAGGTAAGATCGAAGCAAAAAAAGCTAAGATGGAAAGCGAACTTGAGACATTTCAGAACAGGCTATGGGACGAGTATGGCCTTACATATGGAAACGCTCTTGAGCTGAGACAGGAAATAAATAATGTCAGGGCTACCCAGAACAGGATAAATGAAATAAAAGCTGAAATCAGGGAGCTTGGACCAGTAAACGTAGCGGCTATAGAAGACTATTCCAAAACAAAAGAACGCTACAACTTTATGAAGAATCAGCATGATGACCTGGTTAAGTCGGAAGAAAAACTAAGAAGGGTTATCCATGAAATAACCCAGGTGATGAAAAAACAGTTTATAGAGCAATTTGAGATAATAAACAAGAATTTCAATATTGTATTCAGGGAATTATTTGAAGGTGGCTTTGCGGAAGTACGGCTTGCCGATGAAGAAAATGTGCTGGAAAGCGCTATTGATATAATCGTACAGCCGCCGGGAAAGAAGCTCCAGAATATGATGCTGCTTTCGGGCGGTGAAAGAGCATTGGTGGCAATAGCCCTTATATTTGCAATATTAAGGATGAGACCGGCTCCTTTTTACATACTGGATGAGATTGAAGCATCGCTGGATGATGCAAATGTCTATAAATTCGCCGAGTACCTCAGGCGATATACCGACAAGCTTCAGTTTATAGTGATAACTCACAGGAAAGGCACAATGGAAGCCGCTGATATCCTGTATGGCGTTACCATGGAGGAGCACGGGGTATCCAAGGTAGTATCATTGCGAATGGATAACGATTTGAAGCAAAACGTCGGATAGTAATTTACCGGCAAACATAATTAAAATGAAAGGAAATCAGTATGGCAAAGAATAAATGGTTTAGCTGGGGAAAGAAGAAAGATACGGAAAAACAGGAAGATACCCTTATTCAGCCTATCGAAGAGAATGAAGAAAATACGATAGAAAATACGATAGAAAATACGATAGAAAATACGATAGTTGAAGAAAAAAATGCGGATACAGAAAATACTGACCAAGAACAAACAACACCTGAAAATGCCAAAATAGGGTTTTTTGGCAGACTTAAAAACGGGCTTAAAAAGACCAGAGACTCAATAACACGTAGGATCGATGAAGTGCTTGTTTCCTTCGGAAAAATAGATGAGGAACTTTTTGAAGAGCTGGAAGAAATCCTGATAACGTCCGATATGGGGATGAATACTTCCCTTAAGATTATAGATGAGCTCAGAGAAAAGGTGAAAAACGAGAGGATTGCAGACACAAAAGGTGTTCGTGAAGCCCTTAAGGAGATAATAGCATCTAAGCTCACTGATGAGAACACCCGACTGAAACTTGATACAAAGCCGTCGGTTATTGTGGTTATCGGGGTCAACGGCGTAGGTAAAACTACATCCATAGGCAAACTGGCGCATTACTTAAAAAACCAGGGCAAAAAGATTACCGTTGCTGCCGCTGATACTTTCAGGGCAGCAGCTATCGATCAGCTGGAAATATGGACAAACAGGGCCGGTGTAGACTTAATAAAGCATTCTGAAGGAGCAGACCCGTCAGCCGTGATTTATGACGCCATTCAACACTGCAAATCGAAGGGTACCGATGTATTGATATGCGATACGGCAGGAAGGCTCCATACCAAAAAGAATCTTATGGAAGAACTTAGAAAGATTTTTAGGATCATTCGGCGGGAATTGCCTGATGCTGATATTGAAACTCTGCTGGTACTGGATGCTACTACAGGCCAAAACGCGGTTTCACAAGCCAAAACATTTTCAGAGGTCTCCGAACTTTCTGGGCTTATTCTTACCAAGCTGGACGGAACTGCAAAAGGCGGGATCATAGTCTCTATTAAGTCCGAATTAAATATTCCGGTAAAATTTATCGGTGTCGGCGAGCAAATGAACGATCTTCAGCCGTTTAATCCTTCGGAATTTGTTGAAGCCCTTTTCGGCGATCAATAAGGCGTATTGCTTGATAATGCGGCCTGTCAATATATACAAAAATATTGTTAAATAAATGTCAAATTATACATTATATATCTTGACTTTTGATATACCTAAGAGGTATCATGATTTTGACGGTTTAATTAAATAATCGGATGAAGACTTAGGGAGAGCGGCTTATTAAGCACACCGAAGGAGTAAATCTCTCAGGTAAAAAGACCTAAGTCGGACGGATCTCTGGAGAGACCTTTTTTGAAAGGCGCCGAAGGGGCAAATCCGTGTTACGGATGACTCTCTCAGGCAAAAGGACAGAGGGTAAAACAAAAAACGATAGCGTCATTCTGAATGAAGGGCAACAGAAGGATATCTGTGATCCTTCGGATTTTGTTTTGGTTTTTGTCAGGATGACTGACGTCGGCTACTGTTTTTGCTTAACACAAAAAGGGTGCTTGATCAGAGGTCAAACGATTATATGTTTGGCTTTTTTAATTGTTAAAGCCGGTTTTATAGTTTATTTTCAGGAGGTAGAACTATGGCCAAAATAATTGTAACAGACAAAATGGCAGCAAACGGAATTGAGTACCTTAAAAGTAAGGGACATCAGGTTGATACACCATTTGGGATTTCTTCGGAAGAACTGGTGAAAGTTATTGACCAATATGATGCGATAATCGTGAGAAGCGCAACGAAGGTAAAGGGAGCTGTTCTTGAAAAAGCTGTGAATCTTAAAGTTGCCGGCCGCGCAGGTAATGGCGTGGATAATATTGATGTGGAAGAGTGTACAAGAAGAGGCATAACAGTAGTAAATACTCCCGACGGAAATACCATAGCAGCGGCAGAAATGACGGTAGCATTGATATATGCCTGCTTCAGAAATATTCCTCAGGCTTATCATGCCGCTAAAAACAGGGATTTTCGCAGAAACAAGTTTATCGGAGAAGAATTGGACGGCAAAACTGCAGGCATTATTGGTCTCGGCAAAATCGGATCGGTTGTGGCAAAGAAGCTTAAGGGTGTCGGAATGAATGTCATCGGTTACGATCCTTACATATCTGATGAACGTGTTGCCAGCCTTGGAGTAACTCGTGTAGAAAACCTTGACGACCTATTGAAAGTTGCCGATTTGATTACCATACATATACCAAAAACTCCTGAAAGCAAAAATCTTATTGGAGCAAGAGAACTGGCACTTTGTAAAAAGGGTGTTCGTATTGTCAATGTTGCCAGAGGCGGCATGATTGATGAAAAAGCCCTTTATGACGCCATTGTATCCGGACATGTAGCCGGTGCGGCACTGGACGTTCAGGAGGTTGAACCCAATTTCAACAAGGCTCCGGAGGAACAGGATTATTGGAATCCGCTTCTGGATCTGGATCAGGTTATATTTACTCCTCATCTCGGTGCATCCACCAAGGAAGCCAATGTCAACTGCTCATTAGGCGTAGCGAAAAATGTTGAAGCGGTACTTAACGGAGAATTGGTTGCAGCGGTCAATATGCCTCATTTCTCCGGTGATATCGAAACACTTAAGCCATATATAAACCTGGGAGAAAAGTTGGGCGCAATATACTACCAGGCTGAACAGGAACGGGTCCACAAAATTGAGATCGTATACAGCGGTGATTTGGTCGATCAATCCACCAAGCCAATTACGCTGGCAATAATTAAAGGATTCTTATCTGTCGTCAGCGAGTCTGAAGTCAATTATGTCAATGCCCAGCTCAAACTTAATGAAATGGGTGTTGAACTCATTGAGAGCAAATCCAGCAACCTTGAGAAGTATACCAATCTCATCACTGTTAAATTCTACAGAAAGAGCAATGTTATCTCTGTTGCTGGTACGGTATTTGGCAAGGATTCTATCCGTATAGTTGACTTCTTTGGATATAAACTGGACTTTGAGCCAACAAAATATGTTCTGGCATTGCAGAACATGGACGTTCCAGGTATCATCGGAAAGGTAGGTACCCTTTTAGGTCAAAATAATATCAATATTGCGGCAATGCAATGGAGCCGGCGCGATGCGAGCTCAAACAAAGCAGTATCTTTTGTTAGCGTGGACAGCGATGTATCAGATGACATAGTTGAAAAGCTGCGCAGGACTGATGGGATACTGAAGGTTTCCAGGTTATACTTTTAAAAATATATAGACATTTGGGAGGAATACCGTGGATAAGAATTTGAAAACCGTTATAACCAAACAGGTGGAAAGAACCATGAATAACCTCGTCAAAAACAACATGATGGCTTTTTATGTTGAGAGCAAAGATGAGGTTGTTGACAAGGTTGCCGAATTGATCAAAGAAGGGGAGACGGTAGCTGTCGGCGGTTCTGTGACTCTGGAAGAAACCGGAGTGCTGGAATATTTGAGATCAGGTAGATATAACTTTTTAGACAGATATGCGGATGGATTGTCCAGAGATCAGGTTGAAGAGATATTCAGAAAATCCTTTTTCGCTGATACCTATTTGACAAGCACAAATGCCATAACCGAGGACGGGGAACTCTATAATGTTGATGGCAATGGGAATAGGGTAGCTGCTATGATTTATGGCCCAAAAAGTGTTATTGTGATTGCGGGAATCAATAAGATCGTTAAAAATACAGATGAGGCTATCGAAAGAGTTCGGCGGATCGCGGCTCCTGCCAATACAGTAAGATTAAATAAAAATACTCCCTGTACCAAAACAGGATACTGTGTTGACTGCAGGAATGAAGATCGTATTTGCTGCTCATATACGATATTCAGGCAACAGAGAGTAAAAGACCGTATAAAGGTTATTCTCGTAGGGGAAAGCCTTGGCTTTTGACGTAATATAATTTCTGATATTTCAATGAAAAGCGGGGAAATAATTCCCCGCTTTTTTGTAATTGTCTGATGTGATATATTATTCATAAATCATTAGAAATCCAAAGGAGGCACAAATATTTTGGAACAAAAGATCGGCCTTGTATCCCTGGGCTGTCCCAAAAATCTCGTAGACAGCGAAATTATGCTGGGAACTTTAAAAGATGCGGGTTATGAGCTGACAGAGAAGCATGAGACCGCTGATGTGATCATAGTAAACACCTGCGCTTTTATCGGAGATGCCAGGGAAGAAGCTGTAATGGCTATTTTAGAAGCCGCCCGTTACAAGGAAGAAGGGAAACTGAAGCTTTTAGTTGTAACAGGCTGCCTGGCAGAAAGATACAAAGAAGATATATATAAAGAAATACCTGAGGTTGATTTAGTTGTGGGAACTGGCAGTATAGACCGATTGCCTGAAATCATCGGAAAGTATCTGACAGAAGGTTCAAATGAAAAAACAGTATACGCAGATACTCCGAATACTGTTGATTATCTTGAACTTACCCGCATGGTGACTGACGGTAAGCCGTACGGTTATTTAAAAATCGCCGAAGGCTGCTCCAACAGGTGTACTTACTGCATAATACCCAGTCTGAGAGGGGATTACAGAAGCCGTACGATAGAGAATATCATTAAAGAAGCAAAGGTTTTGGCTCAAAAAGGCAAGAAAGAGATCATCCTGATAGCCCAGGACGTTACACGTTACGGAACAGATATATACAAAGAGAAAAAGCTTGTGGAACTGGTGCGTGAAATCAGCAGGATCGAAGAGATCGAACGGATAAGGCTGCTTTATTGTTATCCGGAAGTAATAGATGACGACCTGATTGCTGAAATGAAAAATAATCCAAAGCTGTGCAAATATATGGACATCCCTCTTCAACATATTTCGGACAAAATGCTTAAAGCCATGGGAAGACGGGGGAGCAAATCATATATATATGATCTGTTGGCCAAGATAAAGACG
>Ga0134095_1000113_pt1 | contig 92813 bp, 66 predicted proteins | sample 6_2taG_FD_94449 | JGI IMG/M metagenome (GOLD analysis project Ga0134095, IMG submission 94449) | Switchgrass degrading microbial communities from high solid loading bioreactors in New Hampshire, USA - 6_20_20_110_A2 metaG | ecosystem: Engineered > Bioreactor > Semi-continuous > Anaerobic >... | reverse complement strand
CGCCAGGGGCTGCGGATCTCAGCCCGCAGGCTGGCAGATGACCTGTGGACGGCATATGGCTTCCGCCTGACCCCCGAGGTCCACCCTGCGCTGCTGGATGACCAGGACGAGGCGGATGTTGCCCTCTGGCGCAGTCAGGAGAAGACTCAGCCGGCACAGCCCGCTAACCGGCGCAGGATGTAACCGGGCTGGAAACGCCGGTCATAAAAAACAGGACGCCCTGATCTCAGGGCGTCCTGTTTTTTTTATTCGGATATCAGCATGTGGATGGCATGATTAAAATCGGAGACCGTAAAGGGTTTTTGCAGCCAGTTCACCGATCCTTTTTCCAGCATGACTTTGCCATTTGTCTCCAGGGGATGGCCGGTGATGAACAGCATTTTAACTCCCGGGCTGCGCTCCTGCAGCGCTCTGTACAGGGCAATGCCGCCCATCTCGGGCATCACCACATCGCTGATGACCAGACCGATGGAGGCCGTATGCTGGTCAAAGGCTTCGATGGCTTCGATCCCGTTCCTGGCTGCGATCACCCGGTAGTTCTGGGTCTCCAGCAGGGCGCTGATGGCTGAGCGTGTGGCGTCATCGTCCTCGACCACCAGCACCGTTTCACCTTTCCCTCTTAAGGCTTTGGCATCCGCACTCTGATACATACCACCCGACGAAATTTCCAGCATAGGCAGGAAGATCGAGAAGGTGGTCCCTTTATTCTCCTCGGACGTGACCTCAATATGGCCGTTGTGCTGCTGGATAATACCGTACACCTGCGCCAGTCCCAGACCTGTCCCCTGACCGACCGGTTTCGTGGTAAAGAAGGGGTCGTAAATATGGGGCATGACCTCTTCGGGGATCCCGGTACCGTTGTCTGAAACGTCGATGCGGATCCAGTTCCCGGGGGCCATATTCGGCACTGGCTTGCTGTCTCCGGGTTTCAGACTGAACCGGGATAGGTTGAACTCCAGCAGACCGCCGTTTGGCATCGCATCGCGAGCATTTACAGCCAGGTTCATGAAAACCTGCTGCAGCCGGGTTGGGTCTGCTTCTACCCAGTAGGACCCCGGCTGGTAGTTCAGGCTCAGGTGGATCGTCTCCGGCAGCACGCGCCTGAGCATTTTATCGATCTCTTTTACTAAGGGCAGCAGATCCAGCGCGCTCTGTTCCATGATCGAACGGCGGCTGAAATCCAGGATCTGGCGGATCAGGCTGGCCGCGCGCTGCACCTGCTGCTGGATGATCTTGAGTTTTTCCTGGCCGGCCGGCCGGATGCCGGGATCCTGATAGAGCAGGTCGGCGTACACCGTGATGGCCGCCATAATGTTGTTGAAATCGTGAGCGATGCCGGCGGCGAGCTGGCCGACCGTGGCCAGCCGCTCCTGATTTTGAATGCGCTTCTGGTTCTCCCGCTCCTGAGTGATATCTCGCATGAGGATCACCCAGCGCTGCATGCCGTGCAGCATCGGATGAATCTGGACGCTGAACAGGTGCCGGTGATCGCTGTCCAGGCTGATCTCAAACGGTACAGAATCCTGGTGCTGCTCGATCAGTTCTTCAAGAGCGTAAGGCCCCAGCTTCAGCAGCCTGCCGTTGGTGCCTTCGGAGTTGATGATGTTTAAAATCTCTTTACCATGGGGGTTCGAGACCAGAATATTAAAGTCCTGGTCGACGAGTAAAATGCCCATGGGCAGGTGCTCAACCAGGCTTTCCAGGCTCTGCTGCTGGGTCCATAAAATGGATGCAAGGCGCTGGACGGCGGTTCCGGCCTGGTTGGCAAAAGTGGTCAGCAGCCGCTTTTGATCGTCGCCGAAATCGCCGCTCGTTTCCTGGGCGACAATCAGCACTCCCACGACCTCCCGCTCAATGATAATTGGAGCCTGAATAAAGGCGCCAACGGCATTAACAGGCGCTGCCTGGGGCAGGTACGGGCTGGCTTCCAGCAGGTTAACCGGCAGCCTTTTCGCAATCGCTTTGCGGTCGATATCCCGGTTAAAAGCCTTGATACAGGTCTTTTTAATCCACTCGAGAACCTGTGGATTCAGGGGCCGGCCGGTCTCAACGATGATTCCCTCGAAGGAACTGGTGATCAGGCAGGCTGCCGCGATCTCGCTGTGAACCGCAGAGCGCATGTGATTGAGCAGCAACCGCACCAGATCTCCGTGCGAGAAGCAGTAGCCGATCCCTTCGCTCAACCGGTAGAGCTCGGTCAGTTCGGAAGTGCGCTGCGCAACCACCTGTTCCAGTTCCTCGGCATGCTGGCGGAGGTGTTCGTACAGCGTGGCATTCTCGTACGCGATCGATATCTGTCCGGCCAGTACTTCGATCAGGTCCTGGTCCTGCTGGCCTAGCTGCCCGGGCTGGTTGGAAACGATGTGGATCACACCCAGGACCGTTTTTCCCTGGAAAATCGGCACCGCCAGTTCCGCGGCCGGTTCGAGCGGCTGGAATTCCGGCGCCTGATCCTGCGCGACATTGATTTCCAGGATTGAATGCTGTTCGCGCAGCGCCCTGCCAATGATCCCGGCTTCAATATCTGCCGGTTCCAGGGCCGGAGGCCACCCCCAGAAGGCCTTCAGGACCAGGCGGCCTTCCTCCTGGATATAGATCTCTACCTGTGAATAGTCGAAACGCCCGGCTAACTGGATGACGACTTCGTCCAGCAGCTTGGATTTTTCCAGCCGCTGGGCAAAAGTTTGCGAGAGATTTTGAATCAGGGTGATCTCCGCCAGCCTGCGTTCCACCAGTTGATAGCTGTTGGCATTGCTCAGTGCCAGCGCCAGTTCCTGGCAGATGGCCTTGAGCAGCTCGAGCTGGTCGGCGTCAAATGCATCCGGAGACGTATGCATCACCGTAATGGCGCCCAGCAGGCGCTCGCCATCGAGAATCGGAGCAGCCATGGCCGAGCGGACTTCGATGTCTCCTTCAGCGATAGAAACATGCTTCCAGCGAGGATCCCGGGTGACATCCGGGGCGTAAGCCGCGATGCGGTTCTGGGCCGCCCAGCCGGCCAGGCCCACGCCAGGCTTCATTGCCAGTTTGCGATTCAGCTCAGGAAGCAGGTGGGAATCTCTACCGCTCAGAGCAACCAGGTGCAGACGATCTTCCACTGGATCGTATAAAAAGGCATTGCCGATGTGGCCCCCCAGAGTCTGGCAGGTGAGCGTTATGGCACTCTGAAGGATCACAAAGGGATCCAGGGAGCGGGTAAGCTCCCGGCCAACATCGTACAGCAGGCTGAGGTGGCGGCGTTCTTTGGCCGCTTTTTCAAACAGGCGCGCATTTTCAATGGCTGCCGAGGTGTGTACAGCAAATGAGCGCGCTAACTGCACTTCCTCATCGCTGAAACCGCCGGGCTGGCAGCGGTCCAGACTGAGCACGCCGATGACCTGATCGCGCACGCTGAGGGGGACTCCCATCCAGGAGCGAATATACTGCATGCTTTCCCTGCGAGCCCAGCGTGGATCGGTGTGCGTATCGACGACAACCACCGGCAGGTTCTGGCGGACCACAGCGCCGGCCGTTTCGCTTTCCAGGATATCGAAGGAAACATTCTTTGCCAGTTCCTCACCACCAAACTTCTCGTACCCTCGGTAGGCCTGGACGCGAATCTGGCTCCCTTCCACGAGCATCACACTGGCGCTGTCATAAGGGAGCACCCGCTGTATCTGATCCAGCACGGTGCCCAGCACGTCCTGGAGGGACAGGGATGCGCCGATCACCCGGGCCGCTTCCATGAAGGCTTCTGCCCGGGAACGGGCCGCGCGCTCGGCCTTAAACAGACGCGCATTCTCAATGGCGATGGCGGCCTGATTGGCAAAGGCCATCACCGTCTCTCCGGCGCGTGAATCGAATTCATTTGGAATGGATGAGTCGACGTTGAGGACACCGATGAAGCGGCCTTTAACGAGCAGCGGCGCCCCGATCCACGACCGGATGTACTCTGAGCCCGGGTACACGAGCCAGCGATTGTCTTTACGGGTATCCGGGATCACTTCCAGCTTGTCCCAATGGTTTTTCAGTGTGTGACTGCTCAGCTCATCGACGATCTGGCGGGCGATGTTAATATCCGGAAAGCCCCTTCCAGCGGTCAGCTCCAGCCGGTTCTTCGCGTTGAGCAGTTGAATAGAGGCGCTGTCATAATGCACCACTTTCCCTAACAGATCGAGGATCTGTTCGAGGACTTCTTCCAGCGACAGCTTGCTGGTCAGCAGGGCACCGACTTCCTGAAGCGTCTTGGACAGCAGAAGCTGTTCACGCTCCGCCTCGAAGAGGCGTGCATTCTCAATGGCGACGGTAAGATGCTGCGCCAGGGTTTCGATCATGGCCAAATCGGCTTCAATAAAGGCGCCCTCCTGGTGGCTGTCGATCAGCAGTGCCCCGATGGCTGATCCCCTGTTAACGAGGGGAACACCCAGGAAAGAACGCACGCTTTCCCCCTCTGTAAGCGAGATCCAGTCCGGGTCCTGGCGCACATCTTTGATCAGAACCGGTGACAGGCTTTCGTTCATGCGCTGGATAATCCGGCTCTCTGCAAGCCTGCAGCGAATCTGCCGCTTCACCAGGCTCTTGTTTTTGAAGCCCATTCCGGCGGCAAGAGTCGGCTTTCCCTTCGAGCCGAACAGGATTACGGAGGCGCGATCAAATGTCAGTATGCGCTGGATCTGTTCCAGGACGGTTGACAGGATCTTCTCAATATCCAGGCTGCTGCTCACCACGCGGGCGACTTCCCGCAGAATTTCCGCCTGCTGCCGGGCCTTATGTTCGGCTTCATACAGGCGTGCGTTGGTGATCGACATGGCGGCCTGGTTGGCGAACGCCTCGGCCACGGAGGCCGCTTTTTGATTGTAGATGCCTTTCTGGAAGCTGTCGCAGGTCAGGTAACCGATCGTTTGATTGTTCACCAGCAGCGGGATCCCCATCCAGCTGCAGATCTGTTCCGTCCCGGCCCAGCCCTTGAAGCGCGGGTCTGAACGGGCGTCTTCCAGGATCAGCGATTTGCCGCTCTGGCGGATGTGCTGGAAAATTTCGTCATCGGCGGGAAATTCTTTTCCGATCAGCTCCTCCGGGTTGGCAAACCCGCGGCAGGCCTGAGCAAATAAATGTGATCCATTCAGGAGGAAAACCGCTGCCCGGTCGTAAGAGATGACTTTTTCCAGATTAATGAGGATGTTGTCGAGCACCTCCTCCAGACTGAGCGTGGCCGTGATGGCGATGGAGGCGCTGCGCAGCATTTCGGCTTCGATTCGCCGCTGCTGTTCCGATTCAAGCAGGCGCACGTTTTCGATCACAACGGCAGCCTGTCCTGCAAAGAACGGCATCAGCTCGGCAGCAGAATCAGGCAGCACCGGTCGGGTGACGGAAAAGAGAAGAACCAGCACTGCTGTAACCCGGGTCTGCCACAGGAAGGGGATCAGCACGGCAGAGCTGAAATCCGCAAAACCCTCTGCTGCGGCTTGAGAAAACCATCTCTGCCCCTCATCCACCACAACCATTCTGCCCTGCAGGAGCTGCAGGTGGCATTCGTCCGGCAGCACCAGATGACCGGCCTTGTCGTAAGCAACCTCAACGCCTCTGGAGGCTGCCGCAACATAACTGTCTCTGTCAGCATCGTACAGGTAGAGAATTCCGGCCGCAGCTTCTCCGAACTGGATGCCGTGATCAACGATTGTGTCCAGCAGCAGGGAAAAATCGGAGGTTTCGATCGCCTGGTGAAACACCTCTAAGAAGCGAGCCGTATGTTGAAAATCATCCTGGCGTTGGTCAGGCGATCTGATGTTGTCTCGATCCATTCTTCAACCTGTCGTTTTCGGTAAAGGTATATGGTGCAGTGTTCCCGGATGCTTCATATGATTAAATGGCTCTACCTTCATAATCTTTATGCAATGTATTATCGTTTTGATGTGCAAGCATGAGGGCCTGAACTGATGTTGTGATGCATTGTACAACAGAGGTGCAAATTATACAAATCATATAAACCGTGCTCTGCTATAATTTCAGTAAGGCAGCCCATCTTAACCGGAGAGTAGGATATGAAGGTCAATTTTTACGCCACGCTGCGCCAGATCGTCGGTGGAAAAACGGTGGAGTTTGACCTTCCCGCTGGCGCTACAGTACAGGACCTCATCAACGAGATGATCCGCTGTTTCCCGGCGCTGCAGCGCGAACTGCTGAATGAACATGGAGAGATGTATTCTCACGTCCATCTCTTCGTAAACGGGCGGGATGCCACATTTCTGGAGAACGGCCTGGCGACCCGGCTGGACCCGGAAGATGTCATTGGCATTTTCCCGGCAGTAGGGGGCGGCTGACAGGCGCGCTGCGAAGGAGTTAAAAAACAAAGCTTCCGGAAACGAGTACTCGCTTCCGGAAGCTGTTTCTTATCGATCCGCCGGGACAGCCCGGCGAACGGTCAGGCTGTGGGATTACGCCTTCCCGTTGTGCACCCAGTTGAATACCTCATCGAGCTGTTCATCCGTGACGTCCCAGACGACGTTGTGCGGCGGGAGCTTTTCGTAGCGCATAAACTCCGGCGGCCGGTCATCGGCGCTGGTAAAGCCGGCGCGCTCGTTGAACAGGCGCTCGACTTTGAGGATCTCTTTGCCGATGTCAATGACGTCATCACCGGTGATGTCCATCCCGGTGACGCCGGCAACCGTTTCTGCCATGCCTTCCCAGCCCTTCGGGATATCCAGGATGGGGAAGGCGGTGAACAGGCAGTAGCCGGTGCTGTCGATAAATGCAGTCGCCGCCTGGAAGGTCAGCGAAAGCTGTGCTTTCCCTTCGGTGCTCAGCGGGTCAAGCTTGCCGCTTACGCCGGCGATCTCGGGCGCAATTGTGTAACCGGCGGTGTGGTCCGCTCCCATGGGTGTGGTGGCGTAGGTGATGCCGATGCCCTTGACGGCGCGCGGCTCGTAAGCCGGCATGGACTGCCCTTTCACCGTGGGGACCCGGTAGACGCCAAATGCTTTCGCCGTAGCTTCAACACCCTGGCCGATGATGCGCCCCAGATATGTCCCGTTCTTGACCTCGCGCAGCAGTTCCAGGGCTCCTTTGGCATCTCCAAATTCGAGCAGACCTGCTTCCATAGCGATGGCAATCGTGTTGCCTGCCTCGATGGTGTCGAGACCGGCGTCGTTGCACTCTCGCGTCATGTGGGCTACGTATTCAAGATCGTCGATGCCGCAGTTGGCTCCCAGGGCCCAGGCGGTCTCATATTCGATGGCCGAAACATAGGCTTTGCCCTCTTCATCCGGGTAAATGTTCGAGCACTTGATAATGCACCCCGGATGGCAGCCGTGCCCGACCTCACCTTCGCCGCCGCGTTCAGTAATGACTTCGTTGAGCATCTCGCCCGAGATTTTCGCCGCGCCTTCAAACTGGCCGGAACTGAAGTTGCGCGTGGGCAGGCCGCCGGCCTCATTCAAAATATTCACCAGCACGGCGGTTCCATAGGTGTTGAGGGCGCCGTCTTTTTTCGTCAGCGCGTGTTCCTGAGTGGCCTCCGTGAGCTTGCGCCGCCCGATCTTGAACAATTCGGGGTTCGCGATTTCTACCGTGCTGCCGCCGGTGTCATCCACAACGATGGCTTTTACCCCGCGCGCTCCCATCACAGCGCCCAATCCGCCGCGTCCGGCGTAGCGACCGGGTTTGTTTTCCGGATCATTGACCGAAATGCCGGCATTGGACAGCTTCATCTCACCGGCGGGCCCAATGCCGATGACGGCTGTATTCGGATACTTCTCCCACAGAATTTCATCGGTTTCATACATGCCTTTTCCGACGAGGGGAGCAGCATCTTCGAATTTCACTCCATCCTTCGTAATGACCAGCGTATACCACTTGTTCGCAGGCGGTGTGCCTTCGATAATGATGGCCGCCAGTCCCAGTCGGGCAATCTTCTGTCCGGAGAGACCCCCGGCGTTCGATTCCTTGATACCCCCGGTGAGCGGGCTTTTTGCGCCAAAGGAGGTGCGTCCGCTGCTCGGCGCAGCCGGAGAACCGGTCACCCAGCCAGGAGCTATGACCAGCTTGTTGTGCGGTCCCAGCGGGTGGCAGGTGGGGTCGACTTCGTCGAATATGATGTGCGATGTCAACCCGCGCCCTGCCCAGCGTGCCCATTTTTCGGGGACGTCCTCATATGTGGCGGTCAGGTCCGTCATGTTAATTCTCAAGATTTTTTTGGCCATTGCTGTCCTCCTGGTTTTGCTAAAAATCGGATGGTGTGCTCATGGTCGTTGTGCATGGTTTTATGGATCGGTTTTTTTATTCTGGTATGTGTGACGCATTGCGCCGTGTCCAGAATCCTGTGCGGACAATGTCTGCTTCAATGAAGCTGACATGGGCACGCCATCACGGTACTGGTACGGCCACATATGGTCGAGCGAAAAAATACCCACATGGTCACCGTCTTTCAATACCTCTGCACCTCCTGTCGAAATTCCGGGGACTTCACACAGCACTGCATTCACAAACAGGTAACCGCGCTCATGGTCTGCGATTCCCAGTTGTGCAAGCAGATCGCAAACAGCAGCGCCCTGCGGGAGCGTGAGGTTCAGCCGGGCAATATGCCGGCCTCCGGCTTTACTGGCGATTTTGCCGTACAGATTCACCTGTACCTGTATGTTTTCCATTTATTGTTCGTGTTCCAGATAGATCCGGTTTTCTACAATGTAAAGGTTGAAAGCGACCTGGGATCTCCAGAGAAAAGCACAAAGGTGAGATCTGACCCCACAGGACTGCAGTTGACCTGGAGACGGACCAGCTGCACACAGTGTCAAAGTACTGCAGTTTAAAGATAGGGGATAGTTTGGAGTGAATATAGTGACAAATGGATGGATTCCGTGTGACCTTCTCCCTAAAATAAAACTTAATATCGAGCATTCTCTTCCGGTGCTGATATAATTTTTCTAGCTCAGAGGTTGAAAAAATGGCTTTTGATCGTTACGGTCGCCGCATCCACTATCTTCGCATCAGTCTGACGGATCGCTGCAACCTGCGCTGCCAGTACTGCATGCCGGAAGATATGAGCTTCCGTCCCAGCGCGGAGCTGATGCAGGATGAGGAGATCCTGACCCTGGTTCGTCTGTTTGCCGGATTGGGCATCGATAAGATTCGTCTCACCGGCGGGGAGCCGACTGTGCGGGCTAATGTTGTTGATCTGGTGGGTGCCATCGCTCACACCCCCGGTATCCGCTCGGTCAGCATGACGACCAATGGGCTGCTCCTCGGACGCCTTGCCGGCCCGTTGAAGCAGGCCGGGCTGCAGCGGGTAAACTTCAGCCTGGACACGCTCGATCCGGAAAAGTACCGCCAGTTAACTCGCCTGGGAACCATTGAGCGCTTCTGGGAAGGGCTGCGTGCAGCCGAAGAAGCCGGTCTGCTGCCGGTTAAAATCAATACGGTAGTGGTCCGCGATTACAACGACGAAGACGTGGTTGAGCTGGCGCGCCTGACAATCGACAACCCGTGGCATATTCGTTTTATCGAGATGATGCCATTTGCCGGGGCCACAGATTTCCAGACAAGCAGGGTAGTCACCGCCGAAGAGATCCGGGCGCGCATCGAAGACGCTCTGGGCACACTGGAACCGTTGAACGGGGGCCAGCTGGATGGAGAAGCACGCCTGTACCGCTTCTCACACGGCAAAGGTGTGGTGGGCTTTATCTCGACATTGAGTCACCCGTTCTGTGCCAGCTGCACCCGCATACGGCTGACACCGGACGGCCGCCTGCGTTTGTGCCTGCTGAGAGAGAATGAAGTCGATCTGCTCACCCCTCTGCGCGCCGGCGCGACGCTTGAAGAACTGCGCAGCCTGGTGGTGGAGGGGATCTGGAATAAGCCCTGGGGGAACAGGCTGGCTGAGGGAGAAATCCCCATGAACCGCACGATGAGTCAAATAGGGGGATGATAGATAAGGATCTACAATGAGGCTATTCAACAGGAAGAAAAAGAGCAACCGTTTTGTAGAACTGCTGGCTCAACAGTCTGAATATACGGTAAAAGGATTGGAAACCCTGCTGCAGTATGTGAAGCAGCCCGACGACAGCCTGGCCCAGAAGGTTTCTGATATTGAAAAAGAAGCAGACGAAGTGCGGCGCATTCTGATCGACGAGTTGAACCGCACCTTTGTCACGCCCTTTGATCGTGAGGATATCTTCTCACTGTCGCTCACCATCGACGATATGCTCGATTACGCCAACACCACTGTTGACGAACTGGTGATGTTTAAGGTTAAGCCCAACCATTTCCTGGAGCGCATCGTATCACTGTTGACCAATGCCGCGGTGGAAATCCATCGCGGAGTGCTGCGCCTGGAAGACCATCCCAATGTGGCCAACGACCATGCAGTGCGCGCTAAAGCTCTGGAGAACCGTGTCGAGCAGGTTTACCGCGAGGCGCTCAACGAGCTGTTTAACACACCTCAGGATCTCGATGGGGTCATGGAGATCCTGAAGCTGCGGGAGATATACCGCCACCTGTCGAATGCCGCCGACCGCGGCGACCAGGCAGCCAATGTGATTGGCGATATCGTGGTTAAGTGGATGTAGCCGCGGGGGTGGTGTCGCCTGCTGCGGCAGGATGACCGCCAGCGAGACGCTCGAGCTTCATACTCACTTCACGCCACTGAATTTTTGAAATACCCAGTTTCTGGCGGATCTTGTTCGGCTCCATTCCAGAACGCCAGTCAGTCAGAGCACTTGTCCAGCGGCACATGTCGAAGGACAGGTGCTTTTCGATTCCGGCCTCGATGCTCAGGTCTTCCAGCAGGTACTCCAGCCGGCGCGGCGACCAGGGAAAGACGCGGTCGCTGATATCATACTGGCTCCTGTATTCGTGGTAGGCCTCGATCCAGCTTTCGGGCAGCTCGATCTTGCGCTCCTTGTAGCGGTGCTTCGGGCTGGCATAGCGCACAAAGAGCAGGGGGCCATCGGGCGCATCCAGGTCAATATGATTCGGGCTGAGGTTCAGGCACTCCCCCTTCTTGATCCCGGTGCTGAGCAGCAGGGAGACCAGCGTATAGGTGCGAGCGTCGGGTTTCGCCGCGCGGCGCTGTGCGTTTGCCGCATCCAGCACCGCGTCGACTTCCTCGGGTGTCAGCACGACAGGAAGCGGGCTGACGGCCGTCTGCTGGACAACCTTCTCAGCCGGGTCAATCAGGATCACCCCATTCTGGTGCAGCCAGCGGAAGAAAGCTTTGAGTGAGGTGATGCGCCGGGCCAGGGTTTTGGGGCTGCAGGGCACCCCGCGGGCGTTCTGCATCCACTCCAGGAAGTTGTTCAGTTCGGCGGTTGTGATCTTTCCCAGCGTCCTATCGGGGGGGAGGTATGATGCGAGCAGCCGGAGATCTGCAGTGAAGGCTTTAATGGTGTGTGGTGAGTTGCCCTGATCCTGCAGATAAATGCGCCAGGCTTTAATGGTGGGGATGAGCAGGTTCTGATCGGTTATATGAGCGCTGGCTTCCGGGCCAACTGTCTCAGCGGACATATCCATGCCTCCAAATCCGTCTCAATTCTTTTCGTATAGTCGATCAATGCAAGTTTAGTCGAAAATCAGCCGCCTGTCAAATACAGCCGGGCTCTCCCTTACAAACATTAGAGTTTTTCTCGCGAAGCTTGACAGTTTTTCTCCCTTTTGCTATAGTCCGCAGGAGTGTTTAAGTGGTGCATTAAAAGTGAATACTGCCAGGGGGATTAGCAGGTCTTTACCTTTATCTTTGGATTGAAGAGGGCATCGGGATGAATGTTAATCTGCGGGGTCGGCCGGCAGCCGGGCTGCTGATCTTATTCTTCTTGTTTTTCCTGGCAGCTGTGCCGGGTGTACAGGCGCAGAGCCTGGATCCGGAAACTTTTAATCTTCCGGATGAGCCGTCTATCATTATTCTGGCCGATCCACGGGACGGGTCCGAGATCAGGAATCTGGCGCCGGCATGGGCTGTTGCTGAAGGCCAGGCGAAAACCGCGACGATCATCGTCGAGTATGTGGACCCGCAAAGCTGGGATCCGCAGGCCATCGCAGCCTTTGAATACGCAAAAAGCATCTGGGAAACGCTGATTGTCTCCCCGGTTCCGATCCGCGTGCGAGCTGAATGGACAGATATGAACTACCTCGGTCGAGGCGTGCTGGGAGGCGCCTGGCTTGAGGACCTGCGCGCCAATTTCACCGGAGCCGGTCAGCCCAATACCTGGTACGTATCTTCTCTGGCGAACCACCTGGCCAAAAGAGACCTGGACGAGAGAAATCACGATATCAACGCCCAGTTCAACAGCGGCTTCAGCAACTGGTACTTCGGAACGGACGGAGCGAAGGCCGGTAAATATGACCTGGTAAGCGTGGTGCTGCACGAGCTGGGCCACGGGCTGGGTTTTTACGATTCCTTTAACGTCAGCAGCGGGATAGGCTCCTGGGGGGCGGGAACGTTTTACCCGATTATCTATGACCGCTTTGTGGCCAACGGCGCCGGCCAGTTACTGCTGGAAAATTATCAGAACCATTCTGCCGCGCTGGGCTACCAGCTGCAGAGTAATAATATTTTCTTTGTAGGTCCGGCTGCGGTCGCCGCCAACCGTGGGGCCTATGTGCCCCTTTACGCCCCGTATGTCTGGTCTTCCGGTTCGAGCATTGCTCACCTGGGGCAGGCTTTCGAAGGGACACCCAATGCGCTGATGACCTATTCACTGGCCGCCGGCGAGGTGCAGCACTACCCGGGACCGGTGGCGCTGGGCGTATTGAAGGATTTGGGCTGGGGAACAGGGGTGGCGCAGTCCAATCTAAGTGAGCATCTCTATTTGCCGCTGCTGCGGGCCGGCCAGCAAAATTGATGCCATTTTCGCCGTACAAAACAGGGATGGGTTCAGCCGCTGAGCCCATCCCTGTTTCTATTGGCGCGCAAGCTGTGCTTTACGGCTGCGGTGGCTTGGTAAAGCTCACCCCGGGCACCTGCACGGAAAGCTGGTAAAGCTGGTTGTCCTCGTAGACCAGATGCCCGAACAGGTCGGCGTTGATAATTTCCCAGGCCGTTTGAAGTGCTGTCCCTTCGACCCACACGCCTCCTTCCGCCTCACGCAGAGACACTCCCGGTTCGCTCACCTGCCACTGCGGGACGGCCGCGGGGTTTTCCGGCTCCCCGGCCGCCGGGTATGCAGTCAGAAAACCGGTCTCGGGGATGAATTCCTGCCCTTCAAGGCCGGCGCCCTGGCTGACTTTCTCATACAGCGTGTGGAATGCCTGCGGCGCCCCGCTGTAATACTCACACACCTGCTTCGTGCGCGTGCGGGTCTGGATGCTGATGCACTTTTCCGGGAGGTCGGAGGGGGCGCTGTCGCTGCTGTAGCGGCTCTCCCAGGTAAAGAACCCGGCCTGCTCGATCTCTTCGAGCAGGTCTGCGAGCTGCTGCGGCGTCAGCCAGCCTTCCTGCACCAGCCGGCTGCCGTCCTGCAGATATTCGATCCAGAGGATGCGCCCGTCCCCCCAGACCTGGGCGTCGGGTATGTAGTTGTACCGGTAAATATCGACCACCATGCCGCAGCAGGTTGACGCGGTCAGTACTTTGTCCGGCAGTCCATCTGTCTGCGCGTCTGTTTCTTCATCGTCCTGGCTGCTGCCGCTCTCCGCCTGGGGAAGAGAAGGGGTGCTGGCCGGCTCAGCGCCCATATCTGACTGGCTGACAGGCTGCGTCACGGCAGGACCTCCGTCCGTCTCACCTTGAGCACAGGCCGCCAGCGCCAGCAGGATGACCAGCATAGAAAGTGCGGGTATGATTTTCACAGCATGCTCCTTAATCAATCGGTTCGATGCCGGGCGCCTGTCTTCCAGGGTGACGGGCAGGCGGTGCAGGAAGGTCTCAGGGTGCTCCAGCGTTCGGGAGTATAATGTACCGTTGAGTTTGGGGGGATTGAGTCTCCCCGGCCGCGCCTGCAGCAGTCTGCCCGCCGTGACTCTCTGGCTGGGGAATGCTGCGCATGCGCTGTCGTGCAGAAACTTCGAAACAAGGAGAAGATGATGAAAATTCGAATCTTCCTTGCCCTGCTGTTGACCGGCCTATTCGCTCTGACTGCCTGCCAGCCCGGACCTCCGGCTGCGGCACCCACCAGTGATCCGGCGGCAGAGGCATATCCAGAGCCAACCGAACCACCAGCGGGCGTACAGGAAGCCAGTCCCGAACCGCCGGTTGAAGAACCGGGAGCTTATCCCGAGGTTCCCATGATGCCCACTGAGGAGTTCACCGGCCCTACCGGCGAGGCGCTGTATCCAGGTATTCAGAGCGGCAGCGAGGTAACATGGGATCAGGCGGTGGCCATGATCCGCAACGGCGAAGTGGCTTCAGTGGCCCAAACCCATGAACTGCGGGTCACCCTCAATCTGCTGGACGGCCGCACCTTCGAGGCGACCCAGCCCAGAATTGATGAAATTTTCGCTGTGATCGATGCCTGTGGGGAGGTTTGCAGCGATATCCAGATTGCCACAGAGTAAGCTGCTCGCCGGAGGGGGGCGCAGGCGTTGATTTTCAATGCCCATTCAGATCCAGGTCAGAGGCAATACGCCGCATGGCCTGGATCACATTTTCTGTATGCTCCCACAGATCTACACCAAACTCCTGCGCAGCTCGCTCGATCTCTTCTCGATTCGCACCTGCGGCGAAAGAGCGGTCTTTCCATTTCTTCTTCACGGAAGATACTTTCAGATCGTGAAGTGAGCGCGACGGGCGCACCAGTGCCACAGCGGTGATCAGGCCGGTGATTTCGTCGCAGGCAAACAGGGCTTTTTCCATCAGCGATTGGCGGGGGACGCCGGTGTGGTCGGCATGGCTCAGGATTGCGCGCACGATTACCTCGCTCACCCCCCGTTCGCGCAGAATCGAGGCGCCTTTCTGAGGATGCTCATCGAGGGTAGGGTGGATCTCCCAGTCAAAATCGTGCAGCAGGCCGGTCAGCCCCCACAGTTCTACATCCTCGCCGAATTTCTCCGCATAAAACCGCATGGCGGCTTCTACCGCCAGCATATGGCGAACCAGGTTTTCGTTTTTTACAAATTCGCGCACCAGGGCGAGTGCCTGTGCGCGGTCCAGCAGCGGTGTGTTGACAGGCGAACGGTTCACTGTGCCTCCAGTTCTGTGAAGATCGGCTCAGGCTGCCCGAGAACCGGTTCGGGGTGGGTGATAAAGACGTCCAGCATGGCAGCCGCTGTCGCCGGGATTTCACGGATGTTCCAGAAGATCAGCGAGCGCCTGCGGTATTGTCCCAGGTCTGCGGAGACGCCCACCGAGTCAACCCCCAGAGAATTACACAGGAACAGGGCGCGGGGCAGGTGGAAGTTCTGCGTCACCAGCAGTGCTTCCTTCACCCCAAAGATCTGCCTGGCACGGTAACAGGTATCGTAGGTGCGCCGGCCAGCATAGTCCAGAACGATCGCTTCGCTCGGCACGCCGAGCTCCACAGCGTATTCGTGCATGGCGCCCGGCTCGTTATAATCCACGAAGCGGTTATCGCCGCTCATCAGCAGCTTCTGAACTTTCCCCTGAAAGTAAAGCTCAGCCGCGGCGCGAACCCGGTCTCGCAGAACCCCGCCCGGGCGCCCATCACGAGTGAGGCCGGCGCCGAAGACGATGGCAACCGGCTTCTCCGGCGCGCTGCCCGTCTGGTAGATCTGCGAAGCGGACATCCATTGTGTCAGCAGGCGCGGCAGGGCCAGAGCCAGCACGCCGGCCACAGCAATAACCAGAGCGGTGCGTAAGAAAACCCTGATAATTTTGTTTTTTGCCACGGGTTGCCATCATAGCGCAGATTTTCTGACCTTGCAAGGTCCCCTCTTGCCTTGAGGATACCATCCGGTTACAATGCCACTCGATATGGAAATCGATACCGCATACCAGGAAGCCCTGGACTACCTCTACAGTTTTGTCGATTACAGTCTGACACGCGCATTCCGCTATTCGGCAGATAAATTCGATCTGGACCGTATGCGCAGTTTCATGGAAGTGCTGGGACGTCCTGACCAGCGCTACCCCATCATTCACATAGCCGGCACTAAGGGCAAGGGGTCCATCGCTGCGCTGTGCGCCAGCGCGCTGCAGGCCGCCGGCTACCGCACCGGTTTATACACCTCGCCGCATCTTCAGGATTACCGTGAGCGCATCCAGATCAACGGCGTGCCGATCTCGCATGAGGATTTTATTGCCCTGGTGGATGAGTTCAGGCCGCTGCTGGACGGCGGGACACCGCTGACCACCTTTGAAATTTCCACCGCCCTGGCCTTTCTTTACTTTGCCCGCCAGGGGGTGACGGCTGCCGTGATCGAGGTGGGGCTGGGCGGCCGGCTGGACGCCACCAACGTTATCACCCCGCGCACAGCGGTTATCGCATCGATTTCCTATGACCACACCCAGTTCCTGGGCAGTACGCTGGCGGAGATCGCGGCCGAAAAAGGCGGCATTATCAAACCCGGCGTACCGGTGGTAATCTCCCCGCAAAAAGATGAAGCCCGGATCGCGCTGGAGCAGATCGCGTCCACACGCGGCGCTCCGCTGGTGGAAGTCGGTCGTGATTATCGGTATGAGATGCTGGAGCACTCCGTCGAAAAGGGCCAATCCTTCCTTGTCTGGCCGGCTGGCGGGGTGCCTGCCAATGGTTCGGGTGAACCAGGGGATGATGAAACGCAGCGTTCACAGGCTGTGCAGCTCCGCATCCCCCTCCTGGGACACCACCAGGTAGAAAACGCTGCCACCGCCTACGCTGCCTTGCAGACCGCTGCCCGCAGTGGGATCCCCATCGATGAGCAGGCTGTACAGGCAGGCTTTGCCCGGGTGAACTGGCCGGCGCGCTTCGAAATCCTGCGGCCTGATCCCCCGCTGGTGGTCGATGCGGCCCACAATCGTGACTCAGCCCTGCAGCTGCGCCGCACGCTGGAAGAATACTTCCCGGGAAAACCGGTGATCTTGATTTTTGGCGCTTCTGAAGATAAAGACATTCAGGGTATGTTTGCCGAACTGCTACCGTATACCCGGCAGGTGGTTGCCACCCGCTCGTACCATCCCCGGGCACTCGAGCCTGAGGCGCTGGAGGAACTCGCCCGCCCTTATAACACCCCGGTACTGACAACCGGCAGTGTAGAAGAAGCCCTGGACGAGGCGCTGCGCCTGGCCGGCAGCGATGCGCTGGTCCTGGCTGCGGGCAGCGTTTTCGTCGCTGCGGGGGTCAGAGAAGTGTGGCTGCAGAAGCAGAAAAAGACCATTCCTCAGGAATGAGCGTGCTGTTTTTTGCAATGATCCGGATGCATGGATTTGAGAGATTGGGGAGTTGATTATGAAAAGTAGCGACTGGTATTTACGAGACGACGATGATGACTTCGGGGAAGCCCTGCACCGGCGGACGGAGGAATTGTACAATGTTCCGAACGCGCTGCCTGATGAAGACGGCCTGATCGAATGCCCGGTGCTGCCTCTGCGCGACCTCGTAGTTTACCCCCATATGGTCTCTCCAATCTTTCTGTCGCAAGAATCGGCCTTGATGGCCGTTGAAGATGCGCAGCTCAACGATCAGACCGTGATCGCCCTCACGCAGGAGGATTCCGACCAGGATGACCCCGGTCCGGAAGACTTCTTCCCCATCGGGGTCGAACTGGCGGTCGGGCGGTTGCTGAGCATGCCGGACGGCTCCAGCTCTGCACTGGTGCAGGGCCGGCGCCGGGTGGAAGTGGTGGAATTCGTACAGGAAGAGCCCTTCATGGTGGTGCGCGCCCGGCCGATTTACGAATCGACCGAAGTGGACCGCGAGATTGACGCCACCATGCGCACTGCACTGGAGATGTTCCAGCGCTGCGTCCAGCTGGACCGCAGCCTGCCCGAAGAGGCCTATCTGTACGCGCTGAACATCGATGAGCCCGGCTGGCTGGCCGATATGATCACCACCGCCATTGCCCCGCCGCTGGAAGAGCGCCAGGAACTGTTGATGATCACCGACCCGCTGGAGCGCCTGCGCCACGTGATCAACCTGCTGGCCAGGGAAGCGGACGTCCTGGAGCTGGAAGATGAAATTCATTCCCGCGCCCAGAGTGAAGTGGACCGCACCCAGCGCGAATATTATCTGCGCGAGCAGATGAAAGTCATCCAGACCGAGCTGGGCGAAGGCGACCCGTGGACCCGCGAGGTGATGGAACTGCGCAGCCGGGTCGAAGCCGCTGAACTGCCGGAAGAAGTCCAGATGCGCGCCCTGAAAGAGGTGGACCGCCTGGGCCAGATGCCCCCTATGTCGCCTGAGGTAGGGATCATCCGCACCTATATCGACTGGATTCTGGATCTGCCCTGGACGGTCGCGACCGAGGACAACCTGGATGTGAAGCACGCCGCAGATGTCCTCGAACGGGACCATTTCGGGCTGCCGCGTGCCAAGGAGCGCATCCTGGAGTACATTGCAGTGCGCAGCCTGAAGCCCAGGCAGCAGCGCCAGCCGATCCTGTGCTTCGTCGGCCCGCCAGGCACCGGCAAGACCTCGCTGGGACGCTCGATCGCTGAGGCCCTGGGACGTAAGTTCGTACGCCTTTCCCTGGGCGGCGTGCGCGATGAAGCCGAGATTCGCGGACACCGCCGGACGTACATCGGCGCCCTTCCCGGCCGTATTCTGCAGACCATGCGGCGCGCCGGTACAGTTAACCCACTCTTTATGCTCGACGAGATCGACAAGCTGGGCCAGGACTTTCGCGGCGACCCGGCTTCCGCACTGCTGGAAGTGCTCGACCCGGAGCAGAACTGCGCCTTTTCGGACCACTACCTGGAGCTGCCTTATGACCTCTCACAGGTCATGTTCGTCACCACTGCCAACACCACCAGCACCATTCCACCGGCGCTGCTCGACCGCATGGAGCTGATCGAGTTTCCGGGTTATATCGAAGAGGAAAAGCTGGAGATTTCACGCCGCTTCCTGATCCCGCGCCAGCTTGATGAGAACGGGCTTGAGGAAAACGAAGTGCGTTTTGCCGACCAGGCGGTGCTGCGCGTCATCCGTGAATACACCTACGAGGCCGGCGTGCGCAACCTGGAGCGTGAGATCGGACGCATTTGCCGTAAGGTTGCCCGTCTGAAGGCCGAGGGGAAGCGCTATCCGTCCTACATCAGCCCGGCAGCGGTTGAGCGCTTCCTGGGTCCGCCGCAGTTCTTCAACCTGGAGGCCGAGCGGCAGGATGAAACCGGCGTGGCAACCGCCGTCGCCTGGACGGAGACGGGCGGTGAGATTATGCCGGTTGAAGTACTGCTGATGGAAGGGAAAGGCAACCTGCAGATCACTGGACAGATCGGGAATGTGATGCAGGAATCGGCCCAGGCAGCCCTTTCGTATCTAAAATCACGCTCGCGCGACCTGGGACTCGATCCGGAGATCTACGACGAGACCGATATCCACATCCATGTCCCCGAAGGGGCTATTCCTAAAGACGGTCCCAGCGCGGGCATAACCATCTGCACAGCCCTGATCAGCGCCTTCACCAGACGTAAAGTGCGCAGCGAAGTGGGCATGACGGGAGAGATCACCCTGCGCGGTCGTGTCCTGCCGGTAGGTGGAGTGCGCGAGAAAGTGCTGGCCGCCCACCGGGCTGGCATCCGTACGGTGATTCTGCCCCGGCGCAATATGAAAGATCTGGTGGATGTGCCCAAACGGGCGCGCAGCGAGCTGAAAATCATTCCGGTCGATCACATCGACCAGGTGCTGGAGATCGCTCTGCACCCGCCGGAGGAAAAACCGAAGGCCAGCCGCAGGCGAAAAAAAGCGGCTGAAAAAACAACCGAAAAACCGGATGCATCCGTAACCACCGGAGATTCTGCAGCCGTCCAGCCGGGCGCGCAGGCCTGAAATCTCCGGCCTGACTCTGCAGCGTGTCGAACTCTACACACCATCCCCCAGCCGAAATTGCCTCCCTCCTGCAAGGAGGTATGGGACCCAGACTGCACTGGTTCCCGGAGGATGTGACTGTTTCACGTCTGGCTGCGGTGATGGTGGGAATGGCGAATTCTGCGGGGGGGAAGGTCCTGATCGGGATCACCCCCCGCAGCGGCTATATCCAGGGGGTGGGAGATCCGCAGCGCATGCTGGATCTCGTATTTCAGGCGGCGCTTTTGAGCGACCCGCCCCTGGTGCTGCCTGTTCCCCGCGTCCTGCCGGTGGGCGCCGTCTCCATTGTCGAAATTAATATCCCCCCTGGCCTGCCCCATGTTTACAGCCTCGAAGGTCGCTATCTGCAGCGCGAAGGGACTCAGACCAATCCGCTGCCTGCCCGTAAACTGCGACAGCTTCTGGTCGAACGCGGCCTGGTGCAGTTTGAAGCCCAGGTCCCTCCCGGTGCCTCTCTAGAAGACCTGAATATGGACAGGGTGTCCGCGTATGCGGAGGCCATTGGTTTCCCCGTCCAGTCGGAGCAGGACCTGATTGAACTGCTGGTGCGGCGCGGCTGCTTGAAGCGCACAGGAAAGCGCATTTATCCGACCTATGCTGCGATCCTACTCTTCGGCCGTTATCCCCAGCAGTGGCTGCCCAGCGCAACCATCCTGGCCGCCCGCTTTTCGGGGCAGACTTTTGCTGACCAGTTCGTCAAGGAAGAGATCGGGGGGACACTCCCGGAGCAGCTCCGCCGGGCGGAAGCCTTCGTGCGTGAGAACCTGCGCCGTGTGGTGCGCATGGTGGGTCTGACCCATGAAGAAACCACCGAAGTCCCTGTGGAAGCGGTGCGCGAGCTGCTGGTCAACGCTGTGGCGCACCGTGATTACAACCTGCAGGGCGACAGCGTGCATCTCAATCTGTTCGCCGGCCGCATCGAGGTGCACTCGCCCGGAGGCCTGCCCGGGCCGGTGAACCTGCAGAACCTGCTGGAGGCCCGCTTCTCGCGCAACGCTGTGATCGTGCAGATCCTCTCCGACCTGGGATTCGTTGAGCGCCTGGGCTACGGGCTGGACCGGGTGGTGACGGTGATGAAGCAGAACCACCTGCGACCGCCGCGCTTCGAGGAAGTGGCCGGCTCGTTCCGGGTGACCCTGTACGGGGAGGCGCTGCCGCCGCGCCAGGAAGTTGACCTGAGTGCTTATCAAGATCTCGATCTGAACCCGCGCCAGGAAGCCGCTCTGAGCTATCTCAGCCGGCACCGCCGCATTACCAACCGTGACTTCCAGGAGATGTGCCCCGATGTGCACCCCGAGACCCTGCGCCGGGACCTGGCGGACCTGGTGTCGCGCAATATTCTGATTAAGGTGGGGGATAAAAAGGCGACCTATTATGTGCTCAAGCAGCCTGCAGCTTAGACTGCGGCTGCAGCCTGTTCTGCGGCCCCTTTTGCTGCGAGAGCCTTTACCGGCCAGATCTTCAGTATAAAGTAAGCGCACTATCAGCGATAGATCACTGCAGGCCTTCGCAGATCCCAGATTCGAACTGGTTCCCTGGCAGCCGGTCCTGCGCCAGAATGTTTTAAAAGCGGCACAGCATTGTCTGGCATCGGACCTGATCCGCTTGGTGTACCTTTTTTTATCCCGGCAGCATTGCCCGTAAAGCAGCCATATCCGCTGTGAGCGGTTAACAGCAGCGCGCGGCCGTGCACCCCTACCGGCCCCCGGTCAGGCAGGCCAGCCGGAGGCGTCGGCACGGATACGCTGCGTTCAATGTACCGCCTGCGGTTTGGATGTGTGAGCTGCGTTCAGCGGCTGCGGTGTACGAACGGCAGATAGCGCTGGTGGTCCAGAGGAGCGGCCTGGGGCTGGGCCTGCAGGCGGTACACCGCGCCGCCCAGGTCCACGACGTACAGCTCACCGGACTGGTCTTCGCCGAAGCTGGAAATGTTCAGATCCGTGTTGACCAGTGCCTGGCTCTGCCACCCGCCTGAGGTCTGCCGCAGCCCCCAGATCTGACCACTGCAGTAATCTCCCAGAAAATATATGCCCTGCAGCGCGGTCTGCGTCGGGCCGCGGTAGACGTAGCCGCCAGTCACTGCGCAGGTGCCCGCCTGGTGGGTGCGGTAGGTGAAGACCGGGAGTGTGTAATCATCCGGGTTGCAGGCGGTTTGAAAGCAGTCGAACCCTTCCATCCGGTCCCAGCCGTAGTTTTCTCCCCCAGGGCTGGAGGCCGGCTGAAAATCGACTTCCTCCCAGGTGCCTTGGCCCACGTCTCCGATGTACAGATCTCCCGTCTGGCGGTCAAATGAAAAGCGCCACGGGTTGCGCAGGCCGTAAGCCCAGATCTCGCCGCGCCGTTCGGCCTGTCCGGCAAAGGGGTTGCCGGGTGGGATCTGGTACCCGCTGTTCACGGATTCGGTGTCGATGCGCAGGATTTTCCCCAGCAGGGAGTTCAGATCCTGAGCATTATCGAACGGGTCTCCTCCCCCGCCGCCGTCGCCGGTGCTGATGTACAGGTAGCCATCGGGCCCAAAGGCGAGCTGGCCGCCGTTGTGGTTATCGTGCACCGGATGGTCCAGGCGCAGGATCAGCTCCTCGCTGTCCGGGTCGGCAGCATCGGGGTGATCCCCCAGTGAATAGCGCGCGACCCGGTTGTTTCCGCTGTTATCCGTGTAATAGATGTAGAAATAGCCTTTCTGGGCATACTGCGGCGGAAAGGCCAGCCCGAGCAGCCCCTGCTCACCCGCGTCCTGCACCTTACCGGTGATGTCCAGAAATGGGGATGGCTGCAGGACGCCGTTTTTGAGGATGCGGATGCGCCCCGGTTTTTCTAGGATGAAGATGCGCCCGCTGTTATCGCCGGCGTGGGTCAGATAAACCGGGTCCTGCAGCCCGCCGGTCACAAGCTGCAGGGTGATTGCCGGCCAGGACTGCTGGGAATCCGGTGCGATCTTTGCCGTGCCGGGCGAAGCGGCCGTGGTCAGAAGCAGCATACCCAGCAGCAGCGCCAGTGTGCGAATGGTGCCTGTTTTCATCGCTGTCCCTCCTGATTGCGATTAATCGATATTGGTCTATGGAATTTCGATCACCTGCAGTTCCCCCTGTGGATAGCGGTTTCACATCACCGCAACCTTATTTTGTGCCGGTTATCAGGCAATCTCCTCGATCAGCGCGTCGATGCGCCTCTCGGGAAGGGATAAGATCACACAGGAAGGCAGCCCCAGCCGCTTCCAGAGATCGAAGGGATCGACACCGCAGACCTGGGAGACGTACAGCGAAATCACGGTCCCGTGGGCGACGACGGCGGCGCTGTCTGCCGTGCCGCCCTTCAAGGCTTCATCCAGGGCTCTGGAAAAGCGCCCGGCGGCCTGTGCGGCGGTCTCCTCGCCGAAAACCAGCTCCTGCGGGCAGGAAAAAAAGCGCCGTACATGAGCCTCGAACTGCTCTTTTTCCATGTAGCGGATTGTCTGGCGCAGGTGTTCGTGCAGTCCGGGATGAAGGCACACAGGAACGGCAAGGGTCTCTGCTGCGATGCGCGCCGTTTCCGCTGCTTTGGGCTCCTGGCTGGAAAGGATCTCTTGAACCTGGTAAGGGACCAGGGCTGCTGCCAGCAGGCGCGCACGCCGCCGGCCCTCATCTGAAAGGTGCCACTGAGCAGCGGGTAGGCGGGGATCAATCTCGGGAAGGGAGTGCTTTACAAGGACCAGCCTCATGATGGCTTCACGGGCAGGAACGGTTCAGATGCTCCTCATAGGTCTGCGAGAAAGTATGCCGGCCAGTGCCGTCGCAGGCGGCGCGAAAATAATAATAAGGAGTATCTGCCGGGTAAGCCACGGCCTGCAGCGCCTGCAGCCCTGGATTGGCGATAGGCCCGGGCGGTAGGCCGGGGTTGGCGTAGGTGTTGTACGGGGAAGGGATCTGCAGGTCTTCGGCGCTCAGCGGGTTGGTCCACCAGGACTGCAGCCTGTCGTTGTAGCCCAGCGCGTACTGCACGGTCGGGTCGGAATCCAGCTTGATGCCGGCCGCCAGGCGGTTCAGGAATACCGAAGCGATGAGCGGCATTTCTTCATCGACCACGGCTTCGCGTTCGACGATCGAGGCCAGGGTGACGGCCTCATACAGAGTGAGCCCCTGACGTTCATAGCTGGCGCGCAGCGCTTCGCCCACCTGGGCTTCAAAATTGTCCAGCATCAGCCTGATCAACTGCTCCGGATCTGACTCGCGCGGCAGCCGGTATTCACCCGGGAGGAGAAAGCCCTCCAGGCTGCGCCCGGCCGGGATCTCAGCAGCCAGCGGGTGACCGGCCGGGGGAGCGCTCGCTGCTTGCAGAAATTCTTCCGGTGAGAACTCCAGCCCTGTGGTGGGCAGGCTGGCAGCAATTTCCTCCAGCCGCCAGCCGGACAGCACATGCACCGAGACCTCCCCGGGGGTGGGGTCCTGCAGGGCGGCGGCAATCTCCAGCGGCGTCATGCCCGGGCTGAGGGTGTACTCCCCGGCCTGTAAGGTGGTGTCAAGGCCGGAGTAAATCAGGTAACGGCGGAAAGCTTCCCCGTTTGTGATCAGCCCGTTTTCCTGCAGGCGCGACACGATCGAAAGCGGTGATTCACCAAGGGTAACTTCAAACGACTGCTCCTGCCCATAGGGATCCGCGGGCAGCGTCAGGTCGTTGGCCTGATAGAGCAGCAGTCCGGAGAGGTAAACGCGTTCTAGAGGATCCAGCCGGGCGGAAGGCTTGCCAAACAGGCGGGCGGCCTGGACCGGGATCAGGTAAGCAGCACCCAGAGCTGCTGCAGCCAGGATGCACAGCAGCGAGAGCACCAGCACAATTCCCGCCATGCACGAGACCGGCCGGCGTCTGGCCCTCCGGCCGCGAGGATGGGGCTGTTCGTTGATCAGTGAAGCTTCACTTGTATTCATCAGGTCTGGTTGTCTGTGTCCTTTAGTCGCGATCACGGTCGCGAGCATCCAGATAAGACTGCAGGATGACGGCTGCCGCCAGGTCATCCATGTGGCCGCGCCGCTTTTTGCGCGACACGCCCATGGCGAGGCGCGCCGCCCGGGCTTCCTGCGTGCTGCCGCTTTCATCCCAGAGTGCTACCGGCAGGTCGGTCAGTGTGCGGATCACCTCCGCAAGGCGCGCTGCCTTGCGGCTCTGCAGCGTCTCTTCGCCTTCGTCGTCCAGCGCTGTGCCGACGATAATCATCCCGGCACTGTGTTCTACCGCCAGCCGGACAATCGCCGCCGCGTCCTCCGCGCGCGAGACATGCTTGAGGACGGTGAGCGGGCTGGCGATGGTCGCAGTGGGGTCGCTGATGGCGATTCCCAGCCGTTTTTCTCCGGGGTCGACGGCCAGTATCCTCATGCACGCAAATCCATCGTGATTAAAGCCCGGCGCCGTCCACGTTCACCGAGATGCGGAACGGCAGCACCGGCAGGCGCGGCCACCAGCCGGGAGAGAGCCGGATCTGCGGGCTTTCCTCCAGGGGCAGGCTGGCCTGAATTTGCTGCAGCGCCTGGTCGCGACTCATGCCGACGGCCCGCTGTACGGCAAGAGTTTCGGGGATTTCGGCTCGAATCTGCCGGCTGGCGGTCATATTCCAGACAAAGTTATCCGCGCTGCTCCCGGGCAGCAGTTCGTTTTCGATCCGCAGTGTGTCTTCCAGCGCCCGGAAGCTTGCCGGCATGGTGGCGTCTAAAATGCTGTGGGCCAGCTCCTGCAGCGTCTCACCCGGGGCAGCCAGCGCCTGATAGGTTACCTGCAGCTTGAGGGCGGCGCGATCGCCTGGTTCGCCGGCTGCTGGTGTGTAGGCTTCTTCGAGGATGTCGACAACCATCAGAGAATCCTCCAGCAGCACATCCCCCGGCTGAGAGCTGGCCTGCAGCTCGGCCAGGGCCGTTTCACGCAGGCTGTCCAGCAGTTCTTCCTTCAGCTTCACCTGATCCGCCCGGCTGGGGGATGGTGTGGTGCGGTCGCGTCCGCCGCTGGTGGGGCTGGTGTTGGTCACGGTCAGGCGTGTGCCCAGCACCCCCTCGATGGCGGTAATCTGTTCGCTCTCCACGTTGCCGGAGGTCCCCAGGGTGATCGCCTGAACCGGCAGTAGCAGGGAAGCGCCTGGCCCGGCCGCGATCGTTGCAGCGCGTGTCACCGCGAAGCGCACCCCCGTCTCGGGGACGAGGACAACCGTCCCCTTGGGGATCTCTACCTCCTGGTCGGTCAGGTTGGTGAAGCGCACCCGGCCGGTGGCCGGCTCCACCGGGAAGGTGGTGGTGCCGCTGGCGGGTGCATCCAGGCGGCCTTCGACGGTGACCTCCACCCAGCGGGCAGGCACCAGGCCGGAGAGATTGATTTCTTCCAGATCGGGGTCCGCCTGCACCTGAAGGGAAACCTGCTGCATTCGGGTTTCGGGGACCAGCATGATCTCTGCATGGGGGACGAGCAGCGAGGCGATGGACAGCACCGCAAGCACGCCGAGCGTGAAGAAGATCAGGCGCTGCACAGGGGACAGGCTGGCGGGGCGGCTGCTGCGCACAGCCTGCTGCAGGGTCTTTAAGTCTTCTGTTCTTCCAGGACGGAATTCTTCGATGCGCTTGCGCAGCCGAGAGCCGCGCAAATTGCGGGGGACGCGCCAGTGGCTTTTCTGTGCCTTGCGCAGGCTGCCGTAGGTGGGGATCGCGAGCTGGCGTGCGTGGAAGCGCACATCAGGATCGTCCGTAACCAGGGCGAGCTGGGCGCCCAGCGACTGGCTGCGGCGGAGCAGGAGCTCCAGGTCCAGCCGGCGGGTTAAGATCCGGCCGCGCTCCGGCCACACCAGCAGGATGCGGCCGGCTTTGGCCCAGCCCATTTTGTCGCGAGCCGAGATGATATCGTCGTGAGGTTCCAACTGCAGGATCTGGGTCTTCATCCCTTACTCTGGTGCGCAGTCTGCCCGGGGGTCTTTAATCAGAGTGAAATCGAAGGGCTGCTGGTAGCTGGAAAAGTAACTGCCGTCCTCCAGCAGGCCGAAGTTTCCACCAAAATAATAATCGAAAATCAGGCGGAAAGAGTTCACCGGAGAAATATTCTCATAAAGCAAATCCTGCCCGCCTCGGGGTAGATAATAGGCGTTGAGAATGGCCATGCGCTTGCCCGGCGGCATATGGATGGCTCCATGGTCGGCCTGCAGCAGGATCACCGGAGGGGTGTCCGACTGCTCGATCAGAGTCTGCAGGATGGGGATGATCTCGCGGTTGAGGAACCGGATCTGCTGGCGGTAGCCCTCCAGGTCATCCTGGTCTGTGACTTCGAACTCTCCCTGCGCATTGAAAACAAAAGGCGGGTGTGGGCTGACCAGGTGTGCGAAGACGAATTTGGGCCCGCTTCGTTCCGGCATGCGCTTCAATTCATCCAGACCGTAGCGGATGCGCTCGTAATGAATCCGGGAGGGGTTCTCCAGGTCCTGCTGGATAAACTGGGGCAGCAGGGCAGTCGCGTCGATCAGCGCCAGGCCGGCGGTGGAGCGCAGGAAGAGCACCTCGAAATCGTTCATCCCTTCCAGCACCTGCAGCTCACCGTAAGGGTTCGAAGGGCGGGTGAGGAAGATGTCGGCGTCCTCCCATTCGGTGACTTTGAACCCTGTTTCGAAAGCGATCACCGTGTAACCCAGGCCTTCCAGCGCCTGGCGGGCCCGGTTGTGGCGTAAAAATTCGGCAACCCCGGCCCGTGAGGTCTGCCCGGGCTGGAACTCGGGGCTCAGGTCTGGCAGGTAAGTGAAGTTCAGGGAGGAGGTCAGCGAGAGCTGGGTCTGGGCGTAATTACTCTGGCTGCACGGGGCAATATAAAAACCCAGCTCACGCAGTTCGTCAAGGAACGGGCGGTTGTCCAGACCCAGGTCCTGGCGCAGGATATCGTCACGCGCGTAGGCGTCGAGCACGATGTAGTAAATATCGGGCGGGTCCTGCGGAAGCTGCAGTTCGAAAGGTGCCTGCTGGGCCTGGACGACCTGCGAGGCCTGCAGGCTGCGCAGCCCGAACAGCGCGATCTGCGCCAGGGGAAAGAGCAGGACCACGGCGCTGATGGTGTTCAGGCCCTGGGTAAGCCCCGACAGGTCGCGCCGCCGCAGCGCCCACCTGATCCCTGAAACGAACAGCAGCAGCCAGAGGGGCAGCAGAAAACGGTGCCGGCCGGGTGAAAACCCCAGCGGCTGCAGCGGCTCCAGAAAGGCATAGACATGCCCGTAGGTAAAGAAAAGCACCAGGATTACCGACGCCACCAGTGCGGCACGCAGACCGTCTTTCAGCAGCAGCCGGAGCAGGGCATACAGCAGCACGCCGGCCAGGAGTGACAGGACCAGCGCCCGCAGCGCCACCAGGGGGCGAATTTCTTCGATATTGTGACCCAGCAGGGCCAGCACCGGATAAGCCGCAATCAGAAAGGGATGGAGCGGCAGGGATCGCAGGCGGTTAATCTTTTCTCTCCATCAGGTACAGGATGCGCTCAGAGTCTGAGATCTCCTCACGGCGGTGAATGGTGAAGCAGCGTGAAAAAGCCTGTTCAAACGGCTCCACGGCGTAATCGCCGAAGATGTCCTCGCGAGCAGCGAGGAGCTTCTGGACCTGCGAATCGCTTTTCGGGACGAACTCGATGATCAGCCACCGCCCCAGGTCTTTGAAGAAATCCGCCAGGCGGTCGAGCGGGACGTTGTTGGCAATGGCCAGATGGTGCACCAGCGCCAGGGCCAGCAGGGCGCCGGCCGGGCCGCGCCTCAGCAGCGAGCGGCGCTCCTGGTGGTGCCAGCCGAGGTCGGGGCTGGGGTTGGTGAGATCCATCAGCAGCGGCAGCAGGTTCTTCTCATTCTGCGCCCGGCACTCCCGGTAGTTCTTTTCGACTGCCCCGGGGTCAACATCAAAGGCCAGGGTAGGGATGCCCTGGTCGCTGGCCAGGCGGCTGAAGAAGCCGGTGTTGGCGCCCAGATCCCAGACGTTCTCCGGCCGGATGGCTTCCAGGAACTCCTGCACCAGCGCCTTCTTGTGCTCGATCCCGCGTTGCGTGTAGTTATGCTCCTCGTAGTAATCCCCCCAGGCGGTCCCGGCTGGGGACCACTTCAGTCCGCGCACCCCGGCTTCCAGGCTGTCGATCAGGCCTTTCATCGCCGTGCTGCTGACCTGGCGTGCTGTGTCCACCCGCTGGCCGGCGTAGCGCTTCTGGGAGGCGGCGTGCAGGTAGATGTGCAGGAACAGGGGCAGGGAGAGGCGCGCTTTGAACGGCAGCAGCCCGGCTGCCAGGTCCAGGGGGATACCGTCGATGTTGGTGCGCAGGAGCTGCCCCAGGCGCACATCCCGGTAGGCCATCAGACTGAGGGGCGCCAGAAAGTGCTGGCAGAACTGGCGGTAGGCGGTCCAGGGGCGGCCCTCCTGGTAGACCTCGAAGGAAAGCGTGTCGATCAGGCAGAGGCGGCCCTGGAAGAACTGGATATTGTATGCGCTGCTGTCCTTCAGCGCCATGCCGTGTTCCAGGGCGGTCTTTTGAATCTGCAGGGTGGCAAGCGCGGCGTCCTGAAGCTGGCTGAAGCACCACTCGTAAGGATAAGAAATGAACGGGACCGCCTGCGGCTGGATCACCTTGTAAGCCAGCCCGGCGCGGTACGGCTCGATATCCACTTCCTGGTGCGGCACCAGCAAACCCTGTTCCACCAGGCGCTCGTACAGGCCCGATTCCATCAACCGGTCGTAATCCGGCCGGTAGGACTGGTTGACCTGGCGGTACAGGACGCCGCCGGAGGTGAACAGAAAGCCGCTCGGATCTCGGAACGAGGAGCTTTCAGGGTCGCGCTGTTCCAGATGGATGTCTGCAGGCGTCATTCTTCTTGATCGTCTTTATTTCTCGAAAAGAGCGAGCGAAAGAAAGTCTGCACTCGCTGCCAGAAGGTTTTCAAAATGAACAGACCGCCGACCAGGGTGGCGATCAGGATCTGCAGGATGAAGCTGCCGGAGCCCGGATCCAGGTAGGCTTTCCCCTTCAGAAGAGGTCCGGCAAAAATAGCTGTTAGCAGCGGTAAAAAGACGGTAACGATCAGGTTCATGGTTTGAATTTGAACTCCTTTATGGTATCGACCACACAGGACTGCTGCGCTTCTGTCAGGCAATTATAGAACGGTAGACGCAAAAGGCGATCACTGATCTCCTCGGTTACCGGGCAGTCTCCCGGCTGGCCCCCAAATTTGCGGCCCATCGCAGACAGGTGCAGGGGTAAATAATGGAAAACGCTGAGGATTCCGTGATCCTTCAGGTGGGCAATCAGTGCCTGGCGGTATTCCAGGGAGGGCAGGATCAGGTAGAACATGTGGTAGGGCTGTTCACATTCCGGGGGGATAACCGGCAGCCGCACACCATTGGCCTCGGCCCACTCCCCCAGGCTGAGATGGTAATAGTCCCAGATGCGTTTGCGCGTGCACTGGATCTGCTCCCAGGCTTCGAACTGGGCGTACAGGTGGGCGGCGAGGATGTCTGAAGGCAGGTAGCTGGACCCGGTATCGACCCAGGTGTATTTGTCGACCTGGCCGCGGAAAAAGCGGCTGCGGTCCGTCCCCTTCTCGCGAATTATTTCGGCCCGCTCCCGGTATTGAGGGTCGTTGATCAGCAGGGCGCCGCCTTCGCCGCAGCTAAAGTTCTTGGTTTCGTGGAAGCTCTGCGTCGCCAGGCAGCCAAAGGTGCCCAGATAGCGGCCCTTGTATTTACCGAGCAGGCCGTGGGCGTTGTCTTCTACCACGGCGATACCCCGGCGGGCGGCAATTTCCAGGATGGTATCCATCTCACAGCCCACGCCGGCATAATGCACAGGGACCACCGCCCGGGTGCGCGGCGTGATCAACCGCTCCAGCTGCTGCTCGTCCAGGTTCAATGTGTCCGGGCGGATATCGGCGAAGACCGGCCGCGCGCCGCGCAGCACAAAGGCGTTCACGGTGGATACGAACGTAAACGATGGGACGATCACCTCGTCGCCGGGCTGGATATCGAGCAGAATGGCGGCCATCTCAAGAGCGTGGGTGCACGAAGTGGTCAGCAGCGCTTTCTGTACTCCGAAGGTCTCTTCCAGCCAGGCATGGCATTTCTTCGTGAACATTCCATCGCCGGAGATATGCCCGCTGGCGATCGCCTCGTTAATATACTGCAGTTCGCGGCCGGCCAGACAGGGCTGGTTGAAAGGGATTTTGTAAGCGGGCATTATGACTTCCTGACCTGAGGGATACAATCCGTCAGCCATTTGTGATACCAGATCCCGGTGGAGTGTGCTAGAAAACCACAGGACTGATACAGGCGCTGGGCGGGGATATTATGCGCCTGGGTGCTGACGAAGACCGGGCCGGCTGCGCGGGCGTGAAACCACTCCAGCACTGCGTTCACCAGCCGCTGCCCGACCTTCGCTCCCCGGGAGAACGACGCCACGCCGACCAGGCCGATGCGCGCTCCGGCGTCTCCGGCTGGCAAATGCGCCGTAATGAACCCGGCGATGCGGCCTTCTGCCTCGGCCACCGTCACGCAGTCGGCGTAGCCTTCCACGCTGCTGCGGATCCAGGTCTGGTAGAGCGCCTTTCCGGCCTCGGGCGGAAAGCGGTCATCGAAAAAGAAGCGTGTGCCGGTGAACAGCTGGCCGGCCAGGGCCTCCAGTTCCGGGATGTCGCCGGGCTGGGCAGGCCGCAGCAGCACGGACGGTAGATCACGGGCGGCCGGTCTGTCCACGCCCGGGGGATGCTGGTAGGTCAGGCGGACATCGACCAGGCGGAAACCCGACTGCTCCGCCAGGCGGATGGTGCGCGGATCGCCGGGATCAGCAAGCAAATATAAACAGTCGATCCGCTCCTGCTGGGCCCAATCCCCGATCTGCTCCAGGTCGCTCTCGTACAGGCGCTGAGCTTTAACACGGCCGATCCGGCAGTTAAAGAACCCGCTGTCCCAGGGCAGGAATTCACAGAGGCTAGCGCTCATGGATATCTTCTGCGGCGGGCTCGCAGGTTTCAACCTGCTCGCGCACCACGTAGGGAGGCTTTTCCATCAGACGAAAGTGCATGCGGGCGAGATACTCGCCGATAATGCCCAGGGCAAAGAGCTGTACGCCGGAGAATATGGCGATAGTCGATGCCAGGAAGGGGAAACCGGGCACAGCACCGCCCTGCAGCAGGTAGCGCCCGACCACATAAATCAACACCAGCACGCCGAACAGCGCGAAGCCGAAGCCCATCAGGCTGGCGATCTGCAGCGGCAGGATGGTGAAGCCGGTGACCATGTTGAGGGCGTGTACGATCAGCTTGCGCAGAGTGTAGTTTGACTGGCCCGCCTTGCGCTCATCGTGGCGTACCGGGATGGCGGTAAAGCGGTGAGTGCCCCAGGTGAGCAGCACGTCGATAGACACAAATGAGCTTTTATAACTCGCAAAAGCCGCCCGCACCGGCGTGCGGAAGGCCCGGAAGGCGCTCACGCTGCGGGCGGTCTGCACGCCCATGGTGCTCTGCAGCGCGATCTTGGTGAGCTGGGAAGCAAGGGTGCGCCACAGATTGTGCTGCTCGTGTTCCGGGGTGCCGTAGACCACGTCGTAGCCCTCTTCCAGCTTTGCCAGCAGCCGGGGGATCTCCTCCGGGGGATGCTGCAGGTCATCGTCCATGGTGACAATAATATCCCCCCGGGCGGCGCGGATCCCGCACAGCAGGGCATTGTGCTGGCCGAAGTTGCGCATCAGGTTGATAGCGGTGATCCAGGGGTAGTTCGCCTGCAGCCGGCGGATGACCTCCCAGCTCCCATCGCGGCTGCCGTCGTTCACCAGGATGACTTCGAAGTCGGGATTGATCTCCGGCAGGGTCTGCGAGAGGCGCTGCGCCAGGTCGGGCAGGATGGGCTCACTGTTGTAGACGGGGATGACGATTGACAGGCCGGTTTGGTGCTGCGTATCCATCAGAATTCACACCCCAGTTCCTGGTTAACTTTTTCCAGATAGCGATCCCGCTCTTCATCTGCCGGGGTTTCGTCTGCAATACGGTCCCAGGTGGTGCACAGATGGCGCACCATCCGCCCGGTCAGTCGGTTTGCTCGCAGGGTGAGTTCGTAGGCCTGGTCCCAGCGCCCGGTGTGGGCATAGCCTTCAATGAAGGGAGTCAGCTCGTGGCCGACCACCGGCGGATCGATACCGGGGCTGTCAATGGCTTGATCGCCCAGCGCGGCTACCTGCTGCCAGTCCTGCATCTGGCGGGCGAGATCGGCTTTCTGATAATAGTAACACCAGTTGTGTTCTGGCTCAGAACCGACTATCGATTCTGGAGGGCGTGCCGGCGGATCGGCCTGGGTCTGGATCACGTCGAGATTGGAGAGTTCCAGCGCCTCGCCCATGAAGCGGGGTTTTTGTGGAATGCGGGCGTCCGTGCGGGGGTCGACCACCTTGAAGCAGGCGGGCGGAAAATAATAGACCAGCAGGGCCTGGGAGGTCGACCCGCTGAAGGATGTCGCCCGGTAGGGCTGGTAGATATCCAGGTCCTTCTTCAGGTCCTCCAGGCGGATCCCCAGGCGGGCATCGATAGTGTAGAACAGGTAGGGCATCTCCCGGCTGTTGTTCTCGGGGGCGTAGGTCCAGTTGAGCGGCGCGGTGAGGGAGTTGTCGCTGAAGTAGGCAAAAGGCAGCTCGGCGGAGAGCAGGGTGGTCTGCGGGTCCAGGCCGGGCATGCGCCAGGTCATCTGCCAGAAAAAGTCTTTCTGGATGTTCCAGTCCATGCGGTAGCGGTTTGCCAGGTTGACATGGAACCCTACCGCCAGCGCCGTAATGACCGCCAGAACGGCTGTGAGCGCCCGCCGGGAACGCAGCACCAGCTCCAGCAGCCCGGCCAGCAGCAGGCTGGCTCCGAACATGAACGCCAGGGTGAAGCGGTCCCACGGGAAGTACAGCTCGATGGGCAGCCGGGTGACCCAGAAGGGGATGCCGCCCAGGAATAAGCTGAGAGTCCCCAGGCCCATCGCTTCCCAGGCCCACGGCCGGCGAGCGGACGTGCCCGGCTGGTCGCCGCTGCGCAGAAACCAGAAGTACAGACCGGTCAGCCCCAGCGCGGCCAGCGCAGCGAGGATTGCCAGGATTTTAAAGGCCGTGCTGGTGCCCTGCAGCCAGTACCCCGGCCAGATCAGCGCCCAGGCCTGCAGCGCTGCCTGAAATACGTCTGCGGCAGCCATGCGGCCGAATTCCAGTAAGCCGGGCAAAAAGCCGGAATCGAAGAACTCGTGCAGCTGCACTCTGCCGCGTGCCGTCTCCTGGATGAACAGGCGCCAGACCAGGAAGACGCCCAGCACGGCCAGGTAGGGCAGCCAGGCTGCCAGCGCAGCGCGCAGCCGGCGGCTGCGGTCGGGTTCCCGGTCGCGCAGTACGAGCCACAGCAGGACGGGCCTCAGGAACTCCAGTCCGAAGAAATATTCGACCGTAAAAATCGTGACCGATGCCAGCGCGATAGAGAGCAGGTAGCGCGGCCAGGAGAAGGAGCGCTCTGGGACGTCGCCCTGCCGGAAGGCGGCGGCCATTAAACCCAGCGAGAGCAGGAAAAAGGTCAGCAGCAGGAAGACGTGGCTGTAGGTGACCGCAATAAACTGCTGCTGAAAGCCGGGGTAAATGAGGAAGAGCAGCGCGGCCACCACAGCCATGCGCGGGCGCTGCGGCCAGATCTGACGCAGGGTCCACCACATCGCCAGGCTGGTGAACCAGCGGGCAGCCAGGCCGAAAAGCTGCCAGCTGAATGTGTGCTCGCCAAAAATGGGGGTGGTGAGCATGAACAACCGGCCCAGCAGCGGCCGGTCGATGGCATACACATCCGGATACCCGCCGGGCCCAAACAGGTGCAGGTACCAGATCGAAGGCCAGTCATCCCAGTAGAAACCTAACCAGGGGGTGAGCAGCCCAAAAGTGAGCAGACAGAGCAGCAGGAGAGCAACAGGGACGCTTCTCGTCTGGAAATGGAGATCCTTCATTAAGAATTACGGCTGATGAAATCCAGGGTATGGCATTCTTTGAATGCCAGCATTCTTCGAATGCCAGGATGCCCGGCAGGAAACCGGCTGCCGCAGGAACCTCCTGCATGCAGCCGGATCACAGCCGGTCATCACAATGATCTGGGCAAATGAGGTTTCTGGCCAGCGCTCTATGAGGCGAGCTTCTGCTCGACCCAGGGCTGCACACTGGCCAGGGCTTCGTCCAGTTTGCTGGCGTCGCGGCCCCCGGCCTGCGCCAGGGTGGGGCGCCCGCCTCCGCCGCCGCCCAGCGGCTGGGCGACGTACTTGACCAGCTCGCCGGCATGCAGCCCGCGCTTGACCAGGTCGTCGGTGACCGCGGCGATCAGCACCGGTTTGCCATCCGCGCTCAGGCTGGCCAGCACGGCGACCCCGCTGCCTACTTTCTGGCGGAAGCGGTCGGTCATGAGGCGCAGGGTATCCACGTCGGCCTCCGGAAGCACGGCGGTGAGCACAGGTGTGCCGTTCACCTGGGGCAGGTTCGCAAGCTGGCGTTCAAAATCGCCCGCCGCCAGCTCACTGCGCAGTTTGGCTTCCACTTTGTGGGCCTCGCTCAGCTCCTGCAGCAGGGCCTGGGCCTTTTCTGGGACCTCTTCGGGTGTGGTGGAGAGCACAGCGGCAGCCTTTTTCAGCGCTTTGAAGCGCCGCTGGACCAGCTCATAAGCACCACGGCCGGTGACGGCTTCGATGCGCCGGATACCGGCGGCCGCGCTGCTTTCGCTGGTGATCAGGAACAGCCCGATATCGCCGGTGGTTTCCACATGCGTGCCTCCACACAGCTCATAGGAGAAAGGTTCGCCCTCTCCGATGGCGATGGTGCGCACCGTCGAAGCATACTTCTCGCCGAACAGGGCCATGGCGCCTTCAGCGATTGCTTCCTGGAGCGGCTTGTAGGAGATCTTGAGCGCATAGTTGTTCAGGATGTTGGCGTTGACGCCGGCCTCGATCCTTTCGAGCTGCTCAGGCGTCAGGTGCTCGGCATGGGTGAAGTCGAAGCGCAGGCGGTCAGGAGCAACCAGCGACCCGGCCTGGCGGGCGTGCTCGCCAAGCACGGCCTGCAGCTCGGCGTGCAGCAGGTGGGTGGCGGTGTGATTGCGCCTGATATCCTGCCGGCGCTGGGCGTCCACCCGGGCGATGGCCAGATCGCCCACCCGGGGTTCGCCGCGCACCACGGTGCCCACATGGACGATGATCCCCGCGGCCGGTTTTCGCATCCCTTCGACGCGAATCTCCCAGCGCGGTTCAGCGACCGACACAATGCTGCCGGTGTCCGACACCTGCCCGCCGGATTCAACGTAGAACACGGCCCGGGGCAGCACGACTTCGACCGCGTCACCGGGCTGGACCTGCTGGTGAGACGCACCCCCGCTCACCAGGGCCAGCACTTCGGCCTCCACCTCAAGCTCGTGATACGGATCGTACTCCACGCCGCTGGCGTCCAGTTTGCCCTGCGCCTGCAGGTCTTCGAACACCTGCCGGTAGATATCCACATCCTCGCCCCCCAGCGGGCCGAAAGCCTCTCCAGCGCCAGAAGCCAGGCGGTGCTGTTCCATTGCCGCCCGGAAGCCGGCTTCGTCCACTTCCAGGTTATGCTCGCGGGCGATGTCGCGCGTGAGTTCGAGCGGCAGGCCGTAGGTGGCGTAAAGATCGAACGCCTGGTCTCCGGGCAGCACCGCTGTGGCATCACGGGCAGAGGTCTCACGCAGCTTCACCAGCAGGCTCTCCAGTTTGGCAACCCCGCTTTCCAGGGTGCGCTGGAAGCGCTCTTCCTCGCGCGTCAGGCTGCTCAGGATCGCGCTGCGGTTGCGCTGCAGCTCGGTATAGAAATCGCCGTAATTTTCAATTACACGCTCAGCGACGCGCGCCAGGAAGGGCTCTTTCAGCCCGATCATCCCACCGAAGCGCGCCGCGCGGCGGATGATCATGCGGCAGACGTAGTTGCGACCGGTGTTGCCGGGTACCACGCCGTCGGCGATCAGAAAGGCCGCAGCACGGGCGTGGTCGGCAATTACCCGGTAGGGGGTCAGGTTGGCATCCCGTTCCGCGTCGGTATGGCCGGTCATCTGCTGGACTTCCTGCATCAGGGGCAGCAGCAGGTCGGTCTTATAGTTTGAAACCACGCCCTGCAGAACGGACACGATGCGCTCGAAACCCATGCCGGTGTCGACATGTTTGGCAGCCAGCGGCTCCAGGGTGTTGGGGCCGGTGCGGTTATATTGAATGAAGACCAGATTCCACAGCTCCAGGAAGCGGCTGCAGTCGCCGTTGACCCGGCACACGTGCCCGGGCTCGTCCTTTTTGTCGCAGAATGCTTCACCCCGGTCGATGTGGATTTCGCTGCACGGGCCGCAGGGGCCGGTGTCGGCCATTTCCCAGAAGTTATCCTTACGGCCGAAGAAGAGGATGTGCGACGGGTCGATTCCGGGCTGCTCCCGCCAGTAGGCGGCCGCTTCTTCGTCCGTGGGGATTTCACCTTTCTCGTCACGGAAGCAGGTTGGGTAAAGGTTCTCTTTGGGAATGCCCCAGACTTCGGTCAGCAGCTCCCAGGCCCAGGCGATGGCTTCCTTTTTATAGTAGTCGCCAAAGGACCAGTTGCCGAGCATCTCGAAGAAGGTGTGGTGGGTGTCATCCCGGCCCACATCGTCCAGGTCGTTGTGCTTGCCGGCCACCCGCATGCACTTCTGCGAGTTGACGGCGCGTTTATACGGGCGTATATCGGTGCCCAGGAACACGTCTTTAAACTGCACCATCCCCGCGTTGGTGAACAGCAGGGTCTGATCCCCACCGGGCACCAGGGAGGATGAGGGGACAAAGGTGTGCCCGCGCTGGGTAAAAAAGTCAATAAACTCCTGGCGGATCTGGTTGCCAGAAACCGGTTTTGATCGCATAAGGTTCACCGCTTGTTTTTCAGGATTCATGATCAGAATAAAGCCTCTCTTTTCTATCTACAACCTGTAAATTATACCAAGCAGGCGCCAGTGAATCTGCAATAACTGCGTCCCCCGCCAAACTGGGATATAATCCCCCAGACTTTGCATATTAAGATTGAGACGATCGCATGAATCGATATCTTTATTTTACGGTCTTCATGTCGGGCATGACCACCCTGGCCATGGAAATGACGGCCTCACGCCTGCTCGGCAGCACGTTTGGCACCAGCAACCTGGTCTGGGCGAGCATCATCGGTCTGATCCTGATCTACCTGACCGCTGGCTACTTCATCGGCGGGCGCTGGGCAGACCGCTCTCCATACCCGCGCACGATGTACACCATCCTGGCCTGGGGAGCTTTTACGGCCGGCCTGGTGCCGCTGGCAGCGCAGCCGGTCCTGCAGCTGGCCGCCGGAGCGTTTGACCAGCTTCAGGTGGGCATCCTGCTGGGGTCCTTCACCGCCGTGCTGGTCCTCTTCCTGGTGCCGGTGACCCTGCTGGGCACGATCTCCCCCTTTGCCATCCGTCTGGCAATCAGCAGCACCGAGAGGGCCGGCCAGGAATCGGGCAAAATCTACGCCATTTCCACGCTGGGCTCATTTATCGGCACCTTTTTGCCAGAGCTGGTGCTGATCCCGCTGCTGGGGACCCGCATGACCTTCCTGTTGTTCGGCGGGACGCTGCTGCTTGTCGCTCTGGCCGGGCTGTGGCTTTCCACCAGCCTGCGCAGCGCGCTGCAGCTGGTCTGGATGCCTGTAGTGCTGGCCGTGCTGGGATTGCTGATGGCAGGCCGGCCGATCAAATCCACAACCGGCCAGATTTATGAGACCGAATCGTCGTACAACTATATCCAGGTGATCGAGCAGGACGGCTACCGCCTGCTGCGCCTGAACGAAGGCCAGGGGATCCACTCGGCCTGGCACCCGACGCAGCTCGATTACTTCGGCCCCTGGGAGCAGTTCCTGGCGGCGCCTTTTTTTAACCCCTCGCCCTTCGATCCGGAAGATGTCGAGCGCATCGCCATCGTAGGTCTGGCGGCAGGCACGACTGCCCGTCAGGCGACGGAAGTGTACGGTCCGGTTCCGATCGACGGATACGAAATCGACCCTGAAATTATCGAGGTGGGCCGGCAGTTCTTCGAGATGAACCAGCCCAACCTGAAACCCATTGCGCAGGACGGTCGCTGGGGACTTGAGCACAGCCCCTACCGGTACACCGTTATCGGCGTCGACGCTTACCGCCCGCCGTACATCCCCTGGCACATGACCACTCAGGAGTTCTTCCAGATTGTGTACGATCACCTGACGGATGAGGGGGTAATGGTGATCAACGTGGGCCGCGCCCCAGAAGACCGCAGCCTGATCGAGGCGCTGGTGGGAACTATCGAGACAGTTTTCCCCTCCATTTATGTGATGGATGTGCCGGGAACGTTTAACTCGATTATTTATGCCTCCCGGCAGCCGACACGGATCGAGAACCTGTACGAGAATCTCATCCGGCTGTACGACCGGCCGGACGTGCACCCGCTGCTGATCGCCTCCATTGAGCGGGTGGTGATCAACCAGCAGCCGCTTCCGGAGAGCGACGTTGTCTTTACAGACGATCATGCACCCATCGAGTGGATCACCAACCAGATGGTATTAAATTACGTCCTGTTTGGGGATATGGAGGACTTACAGGAATGAGCACCGAATCGGTTTCCGCCCGCCCTGCCGGCTCCGTTCTTTACCAGGCAGCGGCGTGGGTCGTCACACTGCTCGTACCGGTCGCCCTGGTGCTGACCGGTGTGCGCCTGATGATGAACGGCACCTTCCTGCGGATCGAGTACAACATGCCCGGTTTCCCGGCCGACCCGTACGGCTTCAGCACAGAAGATCGGCTGTACTGGTCCCAGATCGCCCTGGATTATCTGCTAAACGACGAAGGGATCGATTTTCTGGGCGATCTGCGCTTTGAGAACGGCGAGCCGGTCTACAACGAGCGCGAGCTGCGCCATATGGTAGACGTGAAAGTCACCGTGCAGGCTGCGCTGCGGGTGTGGATCGCCTCACTGGCCCTGCTGCTGTTGCTGGGTCTCTGGGCGCGCCTGGGCGGCTGGTGGCCGGCTTTTCTGCACGGACTGGGGCGCGGCGGCTGGCTGACCGTGTTGATGATCGCCTTCATCCTGCTCTTTGTCCTGCTGGCGTTCGGTGTGTTCTTCGTTGCCTTCCACAACGTGTTCTTCGCCCCGGGCACCTGGACGTTCCTGTGGAGCGATACGCTGATCCGCCTGTTCCCCGAGCGCTTCTGGCGCGATATTTTTATCTATGTGGGGTTGATCGCTTTGATCGGCGGGTTAGCACTGGGGTTCGGACTGCGCAGGCGCTCTTCCGCCGCGTAAGACGTGCTCGCCGGTCCGGGAGACTCTGTCTGCAGTTTGAACGCTTCCACGAGCTCGTTCAGCGAGCGGGTCAGCTCCACCACAGCATCGGCGGTCTGCAGCACTTCTTCCACTTCACGGCTGATCTCGGCAGCAGAAGCCGCCACCTGTGCGGCCGACTCGGTGTAGCGCCTGGAAAGGGCGGTGATTGTCTGCACGGACTGGTGCACCTCGCTGGAAGAGGCGGCGACCTGTTCTGCTGCGCTCATGTTCCCTTCCACAACGGTTGACATCGAACCCATCACTTGCACCAGTTCCTGGGCGGCGTTGAGCATGCTTTCGGCCGTTTCGCTGGCCTGGGATGCCTTGCGGGAAACCGAGTCGGAAGCCTGCAGAATCATCTCCAGCGCATCTCCCGCGGCAGACGCCATGCGGTAGCCGCTCTCGACCTCGCCGGTGCCGAGCTGCATGGCGGCTACGGCTTCTTCTACCGCAAGCTGGATCGAATGGATCAGTTCCGAAATCTCACGGGTCGATTTGGATGAGCGCTCGGCCAGTTTGCGCACTTCGCCAGCAACCACTGCGAACCCGCGTCCGTGCTCGCCGGCGCGTGCGGCCTCGATGGCAGCATTGAGCGCCAGCAGGTTGGTCTGCGCGGCAATCTCGTCGATGGTCTCGACAATCGCCCCGATCTGCTGAGAGCGTTCGCCCATCTCGTTGACCTTTTGTGCCGACACGCCCACTGCCGACCGGATCTGGTCCATGCCCTGCAGCGCTGCCTGGATGGTTTCGATCCCCGAGCGTGCGGCTTCCGCCGCCCGGCGTGATTCGGCCGCCACCTGACGGGCGCCGCCGGTCACCTGCTCCATGGTGTTGTGGATGCGGTGGGTGGTCTGGACGGCCTGTTCCACATACAGGGCTTCATCCTGTGCGCTGTGGGATACGCTCTGGATGGCCTCGGTGACTTCGGCTACGGCAGCTGCGGTGCGGGTCAGGGTTTCGTTCTGCTCGCTGGAGTTCGTCGCCATGGTCTGCACCTCGCCGCTGATCTGCAGGGTGGCAGGCCCGGCCGTTCCTACCGCCTGTGACAGGCTGCTCGCTGCCTGATCGAGCTCCAGCAGGCTGGCCGCCACGCTGCTGATCACGGTTTTCAGGTTTTCCGTCATGCGCACAAAAGCCGTGCCCAGGACGTCGTGCTCGGTTTTAGGCTGGTAGGTGACGGTCAGGTCGCGGGCTGCAACCTGCTGCATTTTCCCGGCCAGCACTTTGAATTCGTCGAGCATGGCGTTGAATGAGCGGCCCAGGCTACCGAGCTCATCTTCGCGGTGCAGCGGCACCGGAGAGGACAGATCGCCGCTGGCTGACACATGGTCAACGGCATCAATCACCTGGTTCAGGTCGCGCACAATCGAACCGGTTGCGAACCAGGCGATAAAACCGGCCAGCAGCATCGACAACCCGCCGGTAAAGACCATTCCGCGCACCGTCTCGTTCACCTCGTTCAGGTCAAAGGCGGTGAGATCGCCGGCGGTCATGGCTGGCCCCAGCAGGCCGCCCGCCATGACCAGGATGATCGCCACAGAAACCACGCTGCACACCATCAGCATCAGCTTGGCGCCGATGGAAAACCTGCGGTACATGCGTGCCAGCCGCCAGAAGAATAAGAATCCCAGCGCTACGGCCAGGATGGTGGTCTCAGAAATGGTAATCTGGTATTCCGGGATCCGGATCGTGTCGATGATGGTGACCAGTCCACCGGCGCAGATGGCCAGAGAAACGCCTTTAATGCTGCTGCGGCGGTCCATCATCTGCCCGGCGATCAGCGCCAGCACCAGCCCGAGCACCGGACCGATGATCCAGCTGTTGCCCGGGTCTACCAGCAGCGTCCCCAGGATCACCCCAAACAGCGACCACTCGATCAGGAACGCACCCCGGTTGAGGTTGCCGCTGCGCACCGCCCTGCGGACATACACCATCAGGCCGGCAGCCGCGGCGCTGAGTACGGTCAGAATCAGGGCCTGGATAGGTTCGCCGCTGATCACCTCGTATACGCCATAAGCCATCAGGACAAACAGCACCACGGTGGTGATTCTCACCGTGCGCAGCCCCGCCTGGATCGCTGCATCCGGTCCATCTACCGTCGTTCGGTTATCCGGTATAACGCCCATGGAATACCTGCCCTTCGTTGATCAATATTTGAACAATCTGTCTTATATATTTCGGATAATCATAATAATGATGGGGTAAATTATCGGTAAACGGGCCGTGAAGAAAATCTAAATTTATGTCCGGACTCGGGCTCCAGCCGCGGCGTAATAAAGCGCCCCTGTCCATTCAGGCAGGGGCGCTTTAATGCATCGATTGTCAGATGAAATTTCAGGACTTTTTATTTTTGGGGCTATCTGGCCTGGCCCTGGCGGGCAACCTCTTCGGCTGCTTTGCGAACGGCCTCCTCGTCGCCCAGGTAGTAATGAGTGATGGGTTTGAGATCGGCGTCGAGTTCGTAAACCAGCGGAATCCCGGTGGGGATGTTTAATTCCGTGATATCTTCATCTGAAATTTGATCCAGGTATTTCACCAGCGCACGCAGACTGTTGCCGTGGGCGGCGATGAGCACCCGCTGCCCAGCCTTCACCGACTTCGAGATCGTGTTCTCCCAGTAGGGGAGCATGCGCGCTACGGTGTCTTTCAGCGATTCGGTGCGCGGCAGCTTTTCGGCGGGGATCCCGGCATAGCGGCGGTCAAAGCGCGGGTGGCGTTCGTCGTCCATCTCCAGGGCCGGAGGGGGCGTGGCATAGCTGCGGCGCCAGATTTTTACCTGGTCTTCACCGAATTTGGCGGCTGTTTCGGCTTTGTTCAGCCCCTGCAGCGCGCCGTAGTGCCGTTCGTTCAGCTCCCATGCCCGCACCACCGGGATCCACTCCAGCTCCATCTCTTCCAGGATAATCCACAGCGTGTGGATGGCGCGCTTGAGCACGGAAGTATAGGCAATATCAAAAGTGAAGCCTTCCTGCTTCAGCAGCTGACCGGCCTGCCGGGCTTCCGACCGGCCCCGGTCGGTCAGGCCCACGTCAGTCCACCCGGTGAAGCGGTTTTCGAGGTTCCAGGTGCTCTGACCGTGGCGTACCAGAACAAGTTTGTGTGCTACTGCCATTCAAGTCCTCCTTCGATTGGGGTTTGCTGAGGGAGGCTCAGTCTGCTCGACCCTCCCTCAGCGAACGTTATCTAAAAAAACTCTCCGTAGATACAGCTCTTGATGCAAGAGGTGACCCACGGAGAGCGGTTTAAAAGGTTGGTTCAGAGGCGCGCCAGGCGTTATAAGAGCACGGCGCATTCATGACCTAGCGGATTGCCTTCTCGGTATCGCGGTCAAAGATGTGCATATTGGCCATGTTGAGCACAACCTGCACCCGGTCGCCCATCTGATAGCGCGAGCGTGGGTCAACGCGTGCAACGAAATTGTGGTCGCCGTTCTTCAGGTAGACGAAAATTTCGTTACCCATCAGCTCGGTTACATCCACCACAGCCTCGAGCGGCTGGGCGATGATTCCGGGCGGCGCAAATTCCGGATTGTGAATGTCTTCGGGGCGGATACCAAAGATGATGGACTTACCGACGTAAGGAGCGTAGGTCGAGACGCGGTTCTCGGGTACCTGGACAGCGAAGGTGCCGCCGTCTACGTACAGCGCGTTGCCGTCCTTGCGCAGTGTGGCCGGGAAGAAGTTCATCGCCGGAGAACCGATAAAGCCGGCCACAAACAGGTTGTCGGGGTGGTCGTACAGGGCCTGCGGGGTGTCGATCTGCTGCAGAATACCCTTGTTGATCACCGCAATGCGGGTCGCCATGGTCATGGCTTCCACCTGGTCGTGGGTCACGTAAATGAAGGTGGTCTGCAGCTGCTGGTGCAGCTTGCTGATGTTGGCGCGGGTCTCGACGCGCAGCTTGGCATCCAGGTTGGAGAGCGGTTCGTCAAAGAGGAAAACCTTAGGCTCGCGTACGATGGCGCGTCCCACAGCAACACGCTGGCGCTGGCCGCCGGACAACTGGCGGGGTTTGCGGTCCAGAAGGTTCTCAATACCCAGGATCTGGGCCGCGTTTTCAACTCTGCGCTTGATTTCCTGTTTGGGGGTCTTGCGCAGTTTCAAACCGAAGGCCATGTTGTCGAACACGGTCATGTGCGGGTAGAGGGCGTAAGACTGGAACACCATGGCAATGTCCCGGTCCTTCGGCGCTACGTCATTGACTACCTGATCACCGATTAAAATCCGGCCTTCGGTGATGTCTTCCAGGCCGGCCAGCAGGCGCAGCGCGGTGGTTTTGCCGCAGCCAGACGGTCCAACCAGCACCAGGAACTCTTTGTCTTCGATATGGATGTTGAGGTCGTTGACTGCGACGACGTCCCCAAACCGCTTGTACACATGATCGTACGTTACGCTAGCCATCAGGTTTTCTCCTTTCTTCGTCTTGCGGATTATAGTGGTTGAATTATAAACGCGCTCTTTTGAAAACGCAAACAAATGGCCCTCTCAAGCTGAGCCTTGTCGATTTACCGGCCTGAATTTAGAATCTCTTTATGCCGAAAGACGAAGTAACCCCGATCCGTAAGCAGTATCTCGATATCAAGCGCCAGTATCCCAACGCGATCCTCTTCTTCCGCCTGGGCGATTTCTACGAAACCTTTGACCAGGACGCCGAAATTGCAGCCCGAGAGCTGGATATTGTGCTCACCTCGCGCAACGTGGCGAAAGGGGTGCGCGTGCCCATGGCCGGCATCCCCCATCACGCTGCCGAGAACTACCTGGCCCGCCTGATCGAGCGCGGCTACCACGTGGCCATCTGCGAGCAGATCGGCGACACCCCGGTGAAGGGGCTGGTCCCGCGCCAGGTTACGCGCGTGGTGACCCCCGGAACGGTCGTCGAGCCAGGTCTGCTGCCGGGAGATGCCAATAACTATCTGGTCTGTGCGGTTGTGGAAAACTCGGGCGGACAGGAATGCGCCGGGGTAGCTTACGTCGATATCACCACCGGCGAGTTCGCCGTTACCGAGTTCATGAGCGGCGATATCCAGACCCCGCTGCGCGCCGAGCTGATCCGCCTCAACCCGGCCGAGCTGCTGCTGCCGGACAACCTGGAGCTGAATAACGGGCTGCCCGGTCACATCACGCGCTGGCCGGCCTGGCGCTTTGAACCCGGCCGCAGCCGGGAGGCGCTGATGCAGCATTTCGGGGTCACCTCACTGGACGGCTTTGGGATGCGCGGCATGACGCTGGGCGTGCGCGCCGCGGGGGCGATCATCGCTTACCTGAGCGAAATACAGCCCGCCGCCCTGAAGCTGCTCACGCGCCTGAGCACGTATCACCTCTCCGAATTCATGACCCTGGACGCGGCGACCCGCCGCAACCTGGAGCTGACCGAAACGCTGCGCCGGGAAAGCGGCCAGGGGACGCTGCTGGGCGTGCTGGACCACACGGTCACCCCCATGGGCCGGCGGCTGATCCAGCAGTGGGTCAGCAAGCCGCTGCTGGATGTGGGGCAGATCCGCGCCCGTCAGGAGGGGGTGGCTTTCTTCTTCAACGACGGCCTGCTGCGGGCCGATGTGCGCCTCCACCTGAAACCCCTGGGAGACCTGGAGCGCCTGACCAACCGGGTGGCCGGCGGGTCGGCCCAGCCGCGCGACCTGGTTGCGATCCGCGAGACGCTGAAGCGGCTGCCCGAGCTGCGCAGCCTGCTGCCGGAGGATGAACCTGCGCTGCAGGCCGTGCTGAAGGATTTCCACCTGTGCTCAGATGAACTCGAACTGCTGCAGAGCGCTATCGCCGACGAACCGCCGGCCACGCTGCAGAATGTGGGCGTTATCCGCCCCGGCTTTTCGGCCGAGCTCGACGGCGTGGTGGAGCGCTCCCGGCATGCCCGCGAGTGGATCGCCAATCTGGAGGCGGTGGAGCGGGAACGGACGGGGATCAAGACCTTAAAGGTCGGCTACAACAAGGTGTTCGGCTACTACATCGAGGTGACCCGGGCCAACTCGACCCACGTGCCCGCGGAGTACATCCGCAAGCAGACCCTGGTCAACGCCGAGCGCTATATCACCCCCGAGATGAAAGAGTACGAGGCCCTGGTGCTCAACGCCGAAGAGCGCATCCACGAGATCGAGACCCGTCTGTTCAGCGAGGTGTGCGAGCGCTTGTCGCGTTCGGCCAGCCGGCTGCTGGCAGCGGCGCGTGCGCTGGCGCAGCTCGATGTGCTGGCCTCCCTGGCCGAAGCCGCCGCACTCTACGGCTATGTGCGGCCGGATGTGGTGCCCGAAGATGTGCTGGAGATCCGGGAAGGGCGTCACCCGGTGGTGGAACAGACCCTCAGCGGCGAACGCTTTGTGCCCAACGATACGCATTTTGTGGATGGGGAGCGCATCCACGTGCTCACCGGACCGAACATGTCGGGGAAGAGCACCTACCTGCGCCAGGTGGCGCTCATCGTACTCATGGCGCAGATCGGCAGCTATGTGCCGGCCAGCTCCGCCCGCATCGGCGTGGTGGACCGCATCTTCACCCGCATCGGCGCCCAGGATGAAATCCACGCCGGTCAGTCCACCTTTATGGTCGAGATGGTGGAGACAGCGAATATCTTACATCACGCAACAGCCCGCAGCCTGGTGGTGCTGGACGAGATCGGCCGCGGCACCAGCACGTACGACGGGGTTTCGATTGCCTGGGCGGTAGTGGAGTACATTCACAACCACCCGCAGCTCCGTTCCAAGACCCTGTTCGCCACTCACTATCACGAGCTGACCCAGCTCGCCGAGCTGCTGCCGGGCGTTGCCAACTACAATGTGGCCGTGAGCGAAGCCGACGGGAAGGTGGTCTTCCTGCACAAGATCGTTCCCGGCGGCGCAGACCGCTCCTACGGCATTCACGTGGGTCAGCTGGCCGGTCTGCCCCGCCCGGTGGTGCAGCGTGCCACCGAGATCCTGAAGCAGCTTGAGGCTTCCTCCGGGAAAGCGGTGAAGATCAACCCCGAGGCGCCGCGCCAGCTCGCTTTCTTCCCGGAGACCAACCCCCTGGTCGAAGAACTGAAAGCGCTGGACGTTAACGCGCTGTCGCCAATCGAGGCGTTGAACAAGATTTACGAGTGGCAGAGAAAATACGCCTCGAATGATTAATAGCTGCCAATTTCTGTGTAATACCAGGTGTCGCCCCGCCGGCCCAAAAAGCTCACCCAATTGGGTCCGCCGGCGGGGTTCATTTCGGCACCAGAGCAGCACAGGTAGTGGGGAATTTCATCATAAACGAGCGGCAGGTCCTGGTGTTCGAAGGCCAGGTACACCTGGCCTTCCACTGTGTAGAAATAGAACGGCCGCCCGTCAAGCAGTTGAAACCCGAATATCCCGCCGTATCCAAGCCGTTCATTGAGCAGCTCCCCGTCTCTAAAAACCTGCCCCACGGCCTCGTTGTGCACCGTGTTCCCGTCGTTCCAGGTGGTAACACGGGTGATTTCCAGGTACCAGTGCGGTTCGAGGACCCATAAACCCCGGATGGGGTCCACCGGGCTGGCGTCCCCGGCAGGAGCAGAGAAGACGACCTCGTTTTCACTACGCACCTGGACGATCAGGTCTGAACTCGAATCCCCTGTCTCAGAATCCACCAGCACGGCGCTGTACGGCTTTCCATCCAGGAAGGCGCGCGTCGTCTTTCGATCGGCCTTCTGCCGGGTATCCGAATGGCGGGCGAGCACCTCGTCCTGGGTCCCGTGCACTGGCTGAAAGGTCAGCGGATCGAGCTTAATGGAGCCGCTGATTTCATATTCTTCGATGGTAAGCGCGGCTTAATTGGGAATTGATGTGACCGGCGGGCTGGAGGGGTGCGTAAGCACGGGGGGGCGCTGTGCTGGCTGATGTGGGTGCTGTTGTGGGGAAGGGTGCAGGAACGGTGGTTCCGATGGCATTTATCGATGCATCATTATCTGTGTCTCTGTGGATAGCGGTCGGAGCGGCGCGCTGGCATTCGTATAAGAGGATTGGAAGCAAAACCAGTCCCACCAATGATTTGTAACGCAGCATGCATGGATCTCCTGGTGGACAGCCGGATATGAGCAGAGCATGCCTGGCCTGCCTCTCGATAAACAGACGACAGCAAGCTTGAATTGTTCCATTTTTGTTACGATCCGGGGCACGCCTGGATGAAAAAACTCCCTGCCGGAACTGCTGCTCCGGCAGGGAGGATTCGTTGAGTAGATGTCGTTCAGACTGCTCTGTCAGGGGCTCACCGTGAGAGCACGGGGATGTAGATCATATACGGCGCATCGTAAACCACATGGATCGATATTTGGGCAGATTCACGGTATGCATTGTCGACAGCCATGACCTGAATCTCGTTGTATCCGTGGTGCAGCCTGAAGGTGCTGATCTCCAGCTCGTAAGGAGGCTCCGTGACCCTACCGAGCACGACCCAATGAGGCGCCTTCCAGATTCTGAATTCCACGTACTGTACTTCCACATCGTCCTGTGCTTCCGCTGCAAGCAGGATCCTCCCTGGTCCGGTGACATACGTTTCGTTGTCCCCCACCGGTGCGACCCAGTTGACGGTCGGTGTGGCGTCGTCGTAGACAATGATTTTCACCGTGACCAGTTCCGATTCCAGACCGCGTCTGTCGCGCGCCCGGTAGGTGAAGGAGTCCTCGCCCAGAAAGCCCGGGTGAGGGCGGTAGTTTATGGCGCCGTCACCGCCCAGGGTGAACGCGCTGGCGTGCTGCGGGCTGTCCACCAGCACAGCCCGCAGCCAGTCGTCTGCGTCCGGGTCGGAATCGTTCGCCAGCACGCCGGGCGCGGCGATGGTAATGGATTCGTTGTAATGGACGGCGTAAGTTTCACCCCGCGCCTGCGGCGCTTCGTTGACGTCTGTGATCTCGATTTCGAAGGTTTTCTCAATAGAATCGCCTGCGCTGTCTTCAGCGCGTACGCGGATAGTGCGCGAGGGTTCCTTTTCATGATCGAATGAGCGCGCGGTGAACAGCGTGCTGCCTGAAATGTAAAAATCTGCGCTTCCGCTGACCGGTGTGTACGTATATGTATGCGATTCGCTGTCATCATTCGGGCCGACAAGTGTGGTGAAGGTGCCCACCTTCGTGCCCGCAGGCTGATTTTCGGCTACGCTTGCCGGATTAAGCAGGATGCCGGTTGGAGGTTGATTCCTGATCTGAATGGTGAACTGCTGCTCGATGTAGAGTCCGCCGCTGTCTGTAGACCGGACCAGGATCGAGTAGCTGTCTTCTTCCTCATAATCAAAAATTCTGGCTGTCTTCAGTGCGCTGCCGTCGATCTGGAATTCCCCGCTTTCATCGATCAGCGTGTAAGTGTGGGTGTCGCCATCGTCCGGATCTTCGGTGCTCAATGTTCCAACCACTGTCCCGGCCGGCTGGTTTTCGAGGACGGTGTTAGTGCTCAGGAGCACCGCGCTGGGCGCTTCGTTGACGTCAATAATCTCAATGTCGAAGCTTTTCTCGAAGGATCCGCCGGCGCCGTCCTCCGTGCGTACGAGGATGGTGCGCGGGTGGTCTACTTCATGATCGAAAGCGCGTAAGGTGAAAAGCGTGTTCCCTGTAATGTAGAAATCATCACCGCCGCTGACCAGGGTGTACGTGTATTCTGCCGTTCCTTCCGGGTCATCCGGGTCGATTGTCTTGAAGGTGCCAACCGGTGTGTCCGCTTCCTCATTCTCAGCAACGCTCGCCGGAGCGAGCAGGATATCAGTGGGGTCTTGATTCTCGAGCACGTCCTCGATCTGAATGGTGAACTGCTGCTCGATGTAGAGTCCGCCGCTGTCTGTAGACCGGACCAGGATCGAGTAACTGGCTTTTTCTTCGTAGTCGAAAGGTTTTGCAGTCATCAGTGCGCTGCCTTCGATCTGGAAATCCTCGCTTCCGCTGAGCAGCGTGTAGGTGTGGCTGTCGCCATCGTCCGGATCTTCAGTGCTCAATGATCCGACCAGGGTGCCGGCCGGCTGGTTTTCGAGGACGCTGTTAGTGCTCAGGAGCAGCGCGGTAGGCGCTTCGTTGACGTCTGTGACCTCGATTTCGAAGGTTTTCTCAAACAGACCGCCGGCGCCGTCCTCCGTGCGTACGAGGATGGTGCGCGGGTGGTCTACTTCATGATCGAGTTCACGTAAGGTGAAAAGCGTATCCCCTGTAATGTAGAAGTCCTCACCGCCGCTGACCAGGGTGTACGTGTATTCTGCCGTTCCTTCAGGGTCATCCGGGTCGATTGTCGTGAAGGTGCCAACCGGTGTGTCCGCTTCCTCGTTCTCAGCGACGCTCGCCGGAGTGAGCAGGATATCGGTGGGATCCTGGTTGAGATCCTCCTGCAGCGCGGGGCCGGTCAGCGGCAGTGCCAGGCGCGCTGCCCGCGCCGGCAGGCCTGGCAGGACGATGCTGGAGATCAGGATGGTAATAAGCAGGAAAACCAGATAGCGGCGCACTTTCATAACCCCTTTTGTGCCAGTTCTATGGATTTTTTGTTGTTTGAGATCCCTGCAAGAGGGATGTCTGCGGTTTTCTGAAAGGCCGGTGGACGGTATTAACAGCCCATCCGCCGGTCTTTCAGGGAATTCTTATCGGCGGTAACAAAGGCAGGTCGATAATGATCAGGGGTTCCGGGCTGGGCTCCTCCGTGGGAGGCGCAGGCTCCTCGGTAGGAGGATCCGGCTCGGGCGTCTGGGTAGGCGGGCTGGTGGGCGGCGGGCTTGTCGGAATCACAGGGTTTGTTGGCGTAGGAAACACGGGTGTGGATGTCGGCGCGGCCGTTGGTCGCGAAGTTGCGGTCGACGTTGGCCGCGCAGTCGCTGTCGCCGCCGGACGGGTGGCCGTGGCAGGCGGCGGGCCGCCCACCGTTGGCGTAGAACCCCCTGCCGTGGGAGCGGGAGCTGTTGTCGAGGGCGGGCTGCTGGTGCGGCCCGGACCGCGCAGCGTCGGGCGCGGAGTGCGCGTCGCCGCAGGGCGGGTGCCCGGCCGGCGGGTAGCGGTTGCGGTGGCGGTGGCCGTGCCGGTTGGCGCTGTTGTCAGCGTGATCACCGGTTCGTCCGCACAGCGCCCCGGGCCGGTCTCTCCCAGGTTGAAGGCATTTAACACCCGGAACAGAGCTTCCCCTTCCGCGCGCTCCTCGGGAGTCAGGCGGTCATAAGCCGGATGCCGGTTGAGCCAATCGCTGGCTGCGATCATATCGCGCTCGATCACCCGCCCGTCGGCGCCCTTGAGCACATTCAGCGTGGCGGCAAAGAACTCCTTTAAGACCAGCGCACGCGTGCTGTCCTGGTTGTTCTGGACCAGGATCTGACGTGCATCCTGCATAGAGTATGTGAGACGGCCGATGATAATGTTATCGGTCAGCCAGGCTTCGGGATGCTGCGCCCAGTACTGCATGCTGTAGGTGCAGTTCGGATCCTGAGTGGCTGACGCCTGCCGGGAGATCAGGATCGCAGCAGTTGGCGAGCCGGATGGCTCTTCTGCTAAGGTGGGAGTCGCTCCCGCTGGCATCACGGGCAGCGTTTCAGATGCCCCGCTGGTGTCCGGTACTTCTGTCGGGGCGGTGCAGGCACTGACAAAAAAGATGCTGACCCACAGAGTGGCCAGCAGAACGAACCATTTCCGCTGCGATGCCCTCCGGCAGAACGCCAGGTGGGAGTGTAAGTGATTATTCATTGAAAATACTTTCACATCAGCGCTGTGTGCTGTGGAAATTCCTCTTGATTATTCCCCTTCAGGAATTTCATGCAGGTCATACCTCTCCACCGATCTGGATACCTGCATAAACCAATACCGCTAATAATGCGCATCTTATCCCCCGCGCAGGTAATCATAAGCCTGTGTTCGCCTGGATGGAACCCAGCGTGAGGACCTGTTAACCGGTTCTTAAATTCCATTATACATGATATTCACATTCGAAGGGAACGAAACGGGTAATATCTTTGACGATAATGCACCCCTGGAGGACCCAATGCAACAAAGAAAACCAGTTACGGCGCTTCTGCTGCTGATCCTGCTGCTCGCCGCCCTCCTCCCACTGCATCCTGCTTTTGCCGGCAGCCTCGACAGCAGCACCTCACCCACGGCCCCCCAGGCGCCGGACGTCGATAATGCGTATCAAAACGGAAACCGGCCGCTCTTCCTCCCGCTGGTCTCCAGAAGGACTGGGGGTCAGGTGGGGAACTACCTCGCCGGTCTGCGCGTCAACGCCCCCTATTTCCAGGATAGTTTCAATTTTGGCGAAGCGGCGATCTTCTGGTTTGGAAGCGTTACAGACATTGAAAACTACGCCGATGTGCGCGTCGGTTACACATCCAGAGAACTGGTGATCCATGTCGCTGTGATCGATAAGTATTTATGGTACCAGCGCCGCGCCCAGCCCCAGGATTTCGTGAACTGGGATGCCGTATCCGTTTTTCTCAACCTCAACGGCAGTCAGGGCGGCAGCCTGGATGGGAACAGCTACCGCTTTGACGCGATGCTGAACTGGGATGAGGCGGACCCTGACTACCAGGCAGCCTACCGCGGTCAATCCGGCAGCTGGTCACAGGTGAGTATTCCTTTCACCGCCCAGACCAACTGGCGAGGGCAGGCCCCGAACGACAACGCAAAGGCCGATTCAGGCTGGACCATGCGCCTTGCTGTGCCGTTTTCCAGCCTGGGAGTCTCCGGACCACCCGCGAAAGGTACTGTCTGGGGGCTGGCCCTGAAGGTTCACGATCGCGACAATAAAGACGACGGGCCGCTTACCGCTCAGGTCTGGCCGCCCGCGTTTCAGGAAACCGTGCCTGCAAGCTGGGGCCAGCTCGCATTTGGCCTGCCTGAATTCCAGGTGGTCAATGCCCGCCCCGGCGGTACAGTGACGATCCGCCACGGCAGCAACGGCGCCCGGGTGGTCGACGCCATGGTTGGCGGCGGTACGAACTGCGGCGATCACCTGCGCTGGGATGAATGGGGCTGGAGAAACTGGGCCGGTACAAAGGAGATCAACATTCAAAACCAGGGCGACCTGGCGGACTGGCTCTGTTTTTCGAAGTATTATGTGACCTTTCCGCTCGATTCCGTTCCGCCGGGCAAGGTGCTGATCTCGGCGAAGGTAACACTGTACCAGTTTGGCAACGCCGGGGGTGGGCAGTGGGGCGACCCGCCCGATTCGGTCATCCAGGTGCTCACCGCTGCCGCTGGATGGGATGAGCACACGATCAACTGGAACAACGCGCCCCTGGCCGGCGAGAACATCAGCATGACTCGTGTGCAGGGTCTGAAGAATCAGCCGCCCTGGCCAGGTGTGGCGCGCACATGGGACGTCAGCGTGGCTGCAGCCCAGGCTTATGCAAACGGCCAGTCACTGAACCTGGTTTTCTATTCGGCCGATGCGCCGCGCCACACCGGCAAATACTTTGTCAGCTCCGATGCAGCCGATTGGAACCAGACCGGCCGGCCCACGCTCGAGATCGTCTGGGGCGAGCCGTAGGCGTTATCTAACGACCTGCAGCGCCGTAAAAAATTTAACCCCCGGAAGCGGTAAAACTGTAACAAATGATATTCTGGGGCGTTAAAACAGGGTGTATGGGATACGCGAAAACGCTTCGCGCCTGTACACCCTGTTTGGGTGATCGGGGATTTCCAGCCCAAACCCTGGCATTGATGTTGTCGTGATGGTCACCATGTGAAAGATTTCGCACCTGCCGCAAGCCGCGGAAGGTGGCGATTACTTCATTGGAGGTAAAGGAAAGATCCGTATATCCCTGTCCGACGAAAATACTCATTTCGATGTCGGAAGGGCGGAGCATTCCTGTTTGCAGAAGGGGATCGCCCGGACATCCTGCAGGGGTGCCTAGGATAATCCCTATTACAAATTTAAGGGTTTTCCCTACCCGGTTTAGGTAGGGGGAATCCCCGTTGAAACACAGGGTGGAAATCGCTATAGTGAGAAAGTGTTTCTGGGAATATCGTCAGGGACATTAACATTCTGCCGCAGAAGCGCTTTTTTCCAGTTTCTGTTCTTACGAGGGGGTCTACACTGGGGGAATTCCATCAGGAGCCGTTTTTTCCTTAATGATTCACTGAAAAGATATCTGATCGAACAGCCCTATCACAGCACCGGTTGAAGCATCTTTGTCTTTACATTAGCTGACTGGCCTGGGATAGGTTTTTGCTTTCCAGGGTCTATCCTGCAGGTTGAGAAAGGAGCGGGGTATAGATCGACAAGGGGTTGAGGAGGTTTGAATGGAGTCAACGGTACCGGGCATCAACAATCTTGTTGAGACATCGCTGCTGATAAAAGTCAAGCAGGCAACTCACAATATTCCCCGGCAGCTCCAGTGGCGTTTGTTCGTTATCAGCCTGATTGTCAGCGATATCGTTATGGCCGCAGCCGGCTTCAGGCTGGCCTACTTCATCCGGTTTGAACTTAACCTGCCGTTCTTTTACCTCGAGCAAATAACACCGGTAACCTATTATGAGCGCATCGTGCTCATCCTGATGCCGTTCTGGCTGGTCCTGTTTACAGCCTTTGGCCTGTATGACCGCAAACATCTTCTGGGAGGTGCAGAGGAGTACGGGCGGGTTTTCAACGCCACCACCGTCGGGATGTTTGCCCTGATCGCCGCCGGCTTCCTGGATCCGGACTTTGTCATCGCACGCGGCTGGCTGCTGCTTGCGTGGTTTATCGTTTTCTTCTTAACGGCTCTGGGGCGCTTTGTCCTGCGCCGGGTGGTGTACTTCCTGCGCCCCAGGGGGTATTTCATTTCGCAGGCGGTCATCGTTGGTGCCAATGACGAAGGGCTGTCTCTGGCGCAGCAGCTGTACAGCTGGAAGACTTCCGGCCTGCATGTGCTCGGTTTTGTGGATGAAAAACTGCCCCCCGTCACACGCGTCTCCGACCAGTTCTGCATCCTGGGTACTGTGGACGACCTTGACAGCCTGGTCTCCCAGTACGATATCGAAGAGGTGATCCTGGCCTCCAGCGCGATCTCGTCGCGCGAGAAAATGCTGGAAATCTTCAAGCGCTACGGGGTCGGTACAAAGGTCAACGTGCGCCTGTCTTCCGGGCTGTATGAGATCATCACCACGGGCCTGAGCGTGAAGGAGTTCGCTTATGTGCCGCTGGTGGGTGTCAACCAGGTCCGGCTGACGGGCGTCGACCGCGTGCTGAAGTTCCTGCTGGATTACGGACTGACCATCCCCGGACTGATCCTGATATCCCCTCTGCTGCTGCTGATCGCCATCGCCATCAAGCTGGATTCCCCCGGCCCGGTGATCCACCGCCGGCGTGTCATGGGCGTGAACGGGCAGACCTTTGACGCCTATAAATTCCGCACCATGTACGTCAACGGGGACGAAATCCTGGAGCAGTACCCGGAACTGAAAGCCCAGTTGAACGAAGAGCACAAGCTCAAGGACGACCCGCGTGTGACGCGCGTGGGGCGCTTCCTGCGCAGGACCAGCCTGGATGAGCTTCCGCAGCTCTTCAACGTGCTGAAGCGCGAGATGTCCCTGGTCGGGCCGCGCATGATCAGCCCGGCTGAAATTGAGAAATACGACCAGTGGAATATCAACCTGCTGACCGTGCAGCCCGGCATCACCGGTCTGTGGCAGGTCAGCGGCCGCTCCGATATCTCTTACGAACAGCGGGTGCGCCTGGATATGCACTATATTCGCAACTGGTCCATCTGGTTGGATTTACAATTACTGCTGCAGACCATTCCGGCAGTGATAAAGCGCCGCGGGGCCTATTAGGCTGCCAGGGAAGGCTGTTTCTCGCTTCAGGTCCTGTTAGAATCTGACGAACACCATAGAACAAGGAGATCAACAACGTGAAAGTACTCGTCACCGGAGGAGCCGGTTTTATCGGCTCGCATGTCGTCGATCAATATATCGATCATGGCTATGAGGTCGTCGTTGTCGACGATCTCTCCACCGGGCGCATCTCGAACCTCAACCCGGCCGCAAAGTTCTATCAGATGGACATCCGCAGCCCGGAAATCGCCGGTGTATTCGAAAAAGAGAAACCCGATTTTGTCAACCACCACGCGGCGCAGATGGACGTGCGCAAATCGGTGGCCGACCCCCTGTTTGACGCTGACGTCAACATCCTCGGCTCGATTCGCCTGATCGAACTGGCCAGGATTCACGGGGTGAAGCGCTTCATCTATATTTCCACCGGTGGGGCGGTGTACGGCGAGCCGGTGTACCTGCCCTGCGATGAGGAGCACCCCATTAACCCCATCTGTCCGTACGGGGCCAGCAAACACACGGTGGAGCACTACCTGTATATGTACAACATCAACTACGGGTTGAACTACACCGTTATCCGCTACCCCAACGTCTACGGCCCGCGCCAGGATCCGAACGGCGAAGCCGGTGTGGTTGCCATATTCACCGGGCTGATGCTGGAGGGGAAACAGGCGTATATCAACGGCGACGGCGAGCAGGAGCGCGATTTCGTCTACGTCAGCGACTGTGCGCGCGCCAATATTCTGGCTACCGGGATGACGGCCGGCAGCGGTATCTACAACGTTGGCTCCGGGCAGGGGACCACAATCAATGAGATCTTCCACCAGTTGAAGAAGATCACTGCGTATCCGCTCGATGAGGTGCATGCCCCTGCCAAGCTGGGCGAAACCCGCCGCATTTACCTCAACGCCGATAAAATCCGGCGCGAACTGGGCTGGGAGCCCACGGTAACCCTCTACGAGGGACTGGAGAAAACGGTCGATTACTTCCGCACTGTGGAGCGAGTGGCTTGATTATTGTTCAAACCCCGCTGAGAATCAGCCTCTTCGGCGGTGGTACAGATTTTCCCTCGTTTTACTGTTCCGAAGGAGGCGCGGTTCTCAGTTCAGCGATCGATAAATACATCTTCGTTTCAATCAAAAAACGCTTCGACCGCAAGATTCGCATTGGTTACACGCGCACCGAGATGGTAGACTCGGTCGATGAGGTCCAGCACGAGCTGATCCGTGAAGCCCTGCGCAAGACCGGTATCACCCAGGGTGTTGAAATCACCACCATGGGCGATATCCCCGATGCCGGTTCTGGGCTGGGCTCCTCCAGCACGGTGACCGTGGGCGCGCTGCAGGCGATGTATACCTACCTGGGGAAAATTGTCACCGCCGAGCAGCTCGCCAGGGAAGCCTGCGAGATCGAAATCGAAAAGCTGGAGAAACCGATTGGTGTGCAGGATCAATATATCTCCGCTTACGGGGGTTTTCGTTTTATCGAGTTCAAACCCTCCGGAGAGATCCAGGTTCAAGAAATGAACCTGGATCCGGCCCTGATGCGGCAGTTGAACGATAATTTGATGCTGTTCTTTACAGGTGTTACCCGTCGTTCAGCGGTGATTTTGAATGAGCAGAAGAACAACATCCACGACCGGCTTTATGTGCTCCGTACATTGAAGCAGATGGCCTACCAGGCCCGGGATGAGCTGCTGCGTGGGAATGTGGATGCCATTGGCGAGCTGCTCCACGAAAGCTGGATGTTCAAGAAGCAGCTCGCCAGCCAGATCAGCAACCCGGAGATCGACGAGATGTACCGGGCAGCCCGGGAAGCCGGAGCGACCGGGGGGAAAATCAGCGGCGCTGGAGGCGGGGGGTTTCTCCTGCTTTACTGCCCTTATGAACGACAGGAAGCCGTGCGGTATACACTGCGCAATCTTCAGGAACTGCCTTTTTTAATGGAACAGGACGGTTCGAAGGTCATCTTCAATTACCGGCGGTAGTTATGCTTAGTGGGGTTAAGATGGGAGAAGGTAGAGATGAGTTACGCACGAGGGTATGTTGCCGAACTTCAGCACACCCTGGTGGATTTACCCGTTGAACTGCTTGATCAGGTAATATCACTTCTCCACCAGGCTCGTCTGGAAAGACGGCTGATCTTCATCATGGGCAATGGGGGGAGCGCATCTACAGCTTCTCATTTTGCCGCAGATTTATCGAAGAACACACGCAGAGCGGGATGGCCTGATTTTCGGGTCATCGGTCTGGCAGACAATATGGCTCTGCTCTCCGCTTATGCCAATGATGAAGGATACGAAAATGCTTTTGTGCAGCAGTTAGCGAGTTTTGTCCAGCCGGGCGATGTGGTGATCGCCATATCGGCCAGCGGAAACTCGCCCAATGTGCTGCGCGCCGTCGATCTGGCAAACCAGGTCGGGGCGGTCACGATCGGTTTTACCGGTTTTTCAGGCGGCCAGCTCGGCGCCCTGGTGGACTACCACCTGAATGTACCCAGCAATGTGATCGAACAGGTGGAAGATATCCACCTGATGTTTGAGCATATCATTGTGAGGGCGCTGCGGGAACACGCCGCGGAGCTGCCTTCGCCAGCTGTTACAGGAAATCTGATCACACAGGGCGGCGAAATGAGCGTTGTTTCATTGAGCGAGCGCCCGAACTTCGAAGCCGTGTATTCGGCGGTGAAGGAACTGGACGGTAATCTGACCACAACCGATCTACTGTTCAGGGCGCTGGAGCTCAGTCTGAAGAACATCGGCGGCGAGAGCGGCAGCATCGTGTGGTTGAACGAGCAGGGCGAAGTTGTCAACGCAGCCCTGGCATACGGCGGTAAGCTCGAATCGCTGAACAGCCGGCAGCTTTCCGATATAATCAAGTATGGACTGGCTGGTTGGGTGATTGAGAATCGCCAGGCAGCGCTGGTGGCAAATACACGCAAAGATCCACGCTGGCTGCCGCGCACCTGGGAAAAGGCAAATGGTGTGACCCGCTCCGCGGTCAGCACGCCCCTGTTGGAGCGCGACCGTGTAACCGGGGTGCTCACCCTGGTTCAGCCTCAGGCGGGAAAATTCAACCAGGATCACCTGGTGCTGCTGGCGGCGATCGCCATCTCGGTTTCTCTCAAGGTTGAGAAGGTATCGGTTGAAGAGTTTGTAGAGCGGAGGTATTAGAAGGCCGGCGCCTGATACCGCCCTGAACTTCAGGGATCAAGCAGGATTCTGGACAGGGCTTCTTCCAGGGTGTCGCAGGGGGTAAAAGGGCCTGCAGCGGCGATTTCAGGCAGGTTTTCCTGAATGGCGCCGCGACCGGTGCGCACCAGGAAGCGCCTCGGTATCCCGGCCGCTTTTCCGGCCTGCAGGTCGGAGACAGCGTCTCCGATCATCACCGACCGGCTGAGATCGATCTGCAGCTGTCGTGCTGCCTGGAAGAACAGCCCCGGCAGGGGTTTGCGGCAGCCGCACCGGTCTTCAGGCGCATGGGGGCACATCAGAACAGCGTCGATCCGCCCCCCAGCTTTTTCAATTTCGCGCACCAGCCGCCGGTTGATCTCCTCAGCGGTTTCCATCTGGATCAGGCCCCGGCCGACGCCAGACTGGTTGGTGACGATCACTATCTTATACGGGCTTTTGCATACACGGGCCAGAGCGGTAAGGGCCTGGGGGAAGATCTCCACATCTTCCCAGCTCCTGACGTAAGCAGGGCGGTTCTCAATGATGACACCGTCGCGGTCCAGGAATATCGCCGGATGCATGGGCTGATTATACCTGTCCACATCTGGGCCGGCATCAAAATCTCGAAACGATCCGCATCTCCGGAACTCCGCTCGCATGAGAAGGAGGACAGGGGGAAGGGGAGCTCAGTAGGCCGCTCTATCAAAAGGAGCGGCCGGGGGATAAGGAACAGGACACTACTGCATCGATGATCGAACAACTGCGTCTTTACCTCAGCCGCCAGGCTTCGGGGATTGGTCGCTACATCCTCGAACAGGCACTCTATCTGCTGCTGGGCTGGATCCCGACCCTGGTTGGGATCGGCATCCGCGGGCTGTTTTACCGCCTGATCCTCAAAATGGATGGGTGGGCGGCGATCGAAAACGGCGTGCGTCTGCGCTTCGCCAGCAATATCCGTCTGGGAAACGGCGTCTACCTGGACCAGGGCAGTTATTTACATGCCTGTCCGAATGGGATCGAGATCGGAGACCGGACGATCGTTATGCACGGCGCTGTACTGCACGTTTACAATTTTCGCGATCTGCCGCACGCCGGCATCCGCATCGGAAAAGACAGCCTGATTGGAGAGTACTGCGTCATCCGCGGTCAGGGAGGTGTCCAGATTGGAGACCGGGTTTACACTTCTCCGTTTACACAGATCATTGCCGTAAACCATGTCTTTGATGACCCGAGCCGGCCCTTCGTCGAACAGGGCATCACGGCTGAAGGGATCGTGATCGAGGATGATGTCTGGTTAGGAGCGGGTGCGGTGATTACCGACGGTGTGCGCATCGGTAAGGGCGCAGTCGTCGCTGCCGGCGCAGTCGTCACCCGCGATGTTGAACCCTATACAGTGGTAGGGGGAGTTCCCGCACGTGTGATTCGTCAGGTTGGAGACCAGCGAACGAGTGGGGATAACAATCGAGAAATCTTTTTTCAAAAGCTGGAGGCTCACCGATGACTACTCTATCTGTCATAATCCCCGCTTATAACGAGGAGCAGGGGATCGCCGAAATCGTGCACCGCGTCCTGGCGGTGAAGGATAAGCTGGCTGAGGTCGGTGTCAGCGATCTTGAGCTGGTCGTCGTGGATGACGGCTCGGTGGATCGCACGGCTGAGATCACTTCCGCCATTGAAGGCGTGCGCCTGATCCGCCATCCGAAGAACCGGGGTTACGGTGCAGCCCTGAAGACAGGCTTCCTGAACTCGCGCGGCGAGCTGATCGGATTCCTGGATGCGGATGGGACATATCCCCCGGAATACTTCCCCCAGCTCTGCAAAGAAGCGCTGGACGGCGCCGATCTGGTGATCGGTTCACGCATGTCGGGCGCCGACAGCAAGATGCCGGTGACGCGGCGTGTGGGCAATCTGTTCTTTGCCGGCCTGCTCTCTTTAATCGGACGCCAGCGTGTTTCCGACAGCGCCAGTGGTATGCGGGTGTTTAAACGCGAGGTCATGGCCCTGGTGTACCCGCTCCCCGACGGGCTCAACCTGACGCCTGTGATGAGCGCCCGTGCGCTGCACGAACATATCCGCATGGCCGAGGTGCCCATCCCTTACAGCGAGCGCGTGGGTCGCTCGAAGTTGAGCGTGGTGCGCGACGGCATGACCTTCCTGCAGTCCATCATCTGGACGGTGCTGACCTACAACCCGGTGCGGATTTTTGGGCTGGTGGGGATGGGCGGACTTGGCGTCACCCTGCTGATTGCCCTCGGACTGGTGATCACCCGGTTGAGCGGGATCACGACCCTGGGCCCGTGGGGGGTCGCGGCCCTTTTCTGGGCGCTGGTTTCGGCGGTGGCCGGTATCAGCATCTTTGCCCTGGGGGCAACCTTCAACTACCTGGTAGCACTGTTTTATAAGCGGCCGATACGCCAGGGGTTGTTCGGTAAGCCGCTGATGAAGAACTCGCTCGACCGCTCCTTTGGCTGGATGGGTGCTGTTGGGCTGCTGGCCGGACTGATCGTCGCCGGCATTGCCCTGGCTCTGGGTATCCAGGGCTGGGAAATCACCCGACTGTGGCTTTATCTGCTGGGCAGCTCGCTGTTGATCCTGGTAGGTATCCAGCTCATTCTTTATTGGATTCTGATGCGTGTTCTTGAAGAGCTGAGTACGCGCGAAATCATCGCTGCGCAGGAGCTGACGCCCGCGCCGGAGAGACAGAATCCATCCGACCTGAAGCCGGCTGCTGAGCCGCAGGTATCCTGAACAAGCCGGCGATCAGATCGTCGCGAGGAGAGAACCCGATGAGCGAACAGAAAATTGATTTCGTGAAAGAGAACCTGGGGACGCGTCTCATCCCCAAACTGCGAATGGCGAACTTCCCCTCTGCGGACGAGATCGTCCGCCAGGGGCTGATGGCCACACCCCGCTCCGAGGAAGCTGTCGACATTCTGCTGGTAAACCCGCCCACTCCCGACGGGGGCTTGTGGATCCGCACCCAGCACCGCGTGGGGCGGCGCACGCGCGAGAACATGGTCTGGCCGCAGGTCTCGCTGGCGCAGATGGCCGCCCTGCTGCACCCCACCTATAAAGTCAAGATAATCGATGCCAATGCCGAACGCATCAGCTGGCCCGAGTTTACCGCGCTGCTGGACCGCTACCAGCCGCGTTATTACCTCTCGCAGCTCACCGCGCCGACGCTGGAGAACGACATGTACGGCTGTTTCCTGGCCAAGGCGCGCGGCGCAAAGACGATCGTCTTTGGTACCCATGTCACACCCATTCCGCGCGAGACCATGCGGCCCTATCCGGCGCTGGACTTTGCCCTGGTTGGCGAACCCGATCTGACGATTCGCGACCTGCTCGACCATCTTGAAAACCGGATTGACGAGCGCCCTCCGGAGATCCGGCGCCTGTTCGAGAAGCATGATCCCACCTATAAACCCGCCCTGAAAGAGGACGGCAGTGTGGACATGTACGGGATTAAGGGCCTGGCCTGGAGGAACGGTGAGGAAATCGTCGTCAACTTCCCGCGGCCCTTTATCGCCGATCTGAACGATCTTCCCATCCCAATGCACGAACTGCTGCCGCTGCAGAAATACCGCATGCCGCTCATTAAAGGTCCCTTCACCTTCATCGTGACCAGCCGCGGCTGCCCTGCCGGCTGCACCTACTGCATCAAGCATGTCAGCTACCAGTACACCACCCGGCTGCGCTCTCCGGAACTTATTATGCAGGAGATGTGGCGGCTGAAGGAGCTGGGGATCAACAATATCCACATGTATTCGGATCTCTTCACCGTCAGCCGCGACCAGGTGATGGAGCTGTGCCAGCGCATGATCGATGAGAAGATCAACATCAAGTGGACGTGCAACAGCCGTGTGGACTTTGTGGATGAAGAGATGCTGATGCAGATGGGCAGGGCGGGCTGCCGTCTGATCTCCTGGGGGATCGAGAGCGGCAATGAGCAGATCCTCAAACACGCCCGCAAAGGCGCCTACCCCGACAAGGCCGAGCGCGCCCTGCGCTGGGCGAAGAAGGCCGGCATTATGAACTGGGGCTACTTCATCATCGGGCTGCCCGGCGAGACGGAGGAAACCATCCGCCAGACCATCGAGTTTGCCAAGAAGCTGCCGCTGGATATCGCCCTCTTCCATGTGGCCGCACCTTATCCGGGGACACCTTTCTTCTTCGAGGTTGTTGAGAATGGCTGGTTCCGCCCGGGAACCCGCTGGGAGCAGGTGGATATGGATAAGGGCACGGTGCTGGATTACCCCAACCTGCCGGCGGAGCGGCTGCTTTACTGGCAGCGGCAGGCCTTCCGGGAATGGGCTTTCCGCCCGGGTCCGATCTTTACCTATCTCAAGATGCTGCTCTATGACTTCTCGACGATCAAGACCGCGCTCAATGTGGGTATTCAGCATCTGAAGTGGGCCGGGGGTGAAGACGAAGCGCCAGTCTCCAGGAAGCTCGTATCGCAGATGGGCGTGCGGGGAGGAAATTCCTGAAACATACGCCCGGGGAACAGAAGATTGAAAGCCGGGGCTGGCGGGTCCATATGCTGCGTGCAGGCCTGCCAGCCCTATCGTATAGGCAGGGGATGCCTTCGTTGAGCCGCTTCAGGGGCACTGGATGGACAGCAGCCGCCGGATGGGTGCTGTGGGCGGCGGCTCTGCTGCCCGGCCTGACCCACGAGAAGTTTACACTGTGGATGGGCGCCGGCCTGGTGCTTCTGGCCGCAGCCGCACTGCTGCACCGGGCACACCTGGGGACATTTATCCGGCGGACCGGTTTGGAACTGCCCCTCCTTCTGCTGCTGGCCAGCGGGCTGCTCAGCGCTCTGATCGCCCCCGACCGGCCGCTGGCTTTCGCCAGGCTGTATCTGTTCCTGCTGGCGGCCGCGCTGTTCTTCCTGCTGGCCGGCAGCAGTCCGCCAGTGCTGGATCGCTTTGTACGCCTGTTTTCCGCCGCTGCAGCGCTGGGTGGTCTGTTTCTGGCCAGCCAGGCCGACTGGACGCGCTATCCGGCGCGTTTTGCTCCGGTTGGACGGGCCGGGCTGCTGTTGAATCAGGTGGTACCACATCTGGGCTTCCCAGAAGACTACTGGTATGTGGCGCGCAACGTCAGTGCGGCGTTGCTGACGCTGGCTCTGCCGGCTTACGCAGTCTGGCTGGTCCAGGCCTGGAGCAGGCTGCGCAGCGGTGAAGGCCGCGCGCGCCGCGATTTGATTCTGGCAGGGATCACCGGCCTGCTGCTGGTGAGTGGGCTGCTGTTCAGTGAGTCGCGCACCCCCTGGCTGGCCCTGCTCCTGGTTGTGCTTGCAGGGGCATGGCGCTGGTTGACCCTCCGGCTGGTCAGAAACCGGACACAGCAAGCGGTGCTGTTCTGGGGCGGCTTGCTGGCTGCCGCTGTGGTGGCGGCCGGGCTGCTGCTGAGCCGTCCGGCCGGACAGGTTTTTGCGTGGCTGCCCGGCCCCGAGCATGTTACCGGCCGGGTTCATCTGGCCGGCCAGGCCTGGCGGCTGGCGCAGGATGTCCCCCTGACCGGATATGGGCCGGGTGCTTTCGCCGGGGTGTACAGCACCTATATCGCCGTACATCCCTACCGGGCCTTTTTCGATGAGGACACCGGCGTCAGCGCATATCTCAGCCTGCTGGTTGAACAGGGCTGGCCCGGTCTGCTTGCGCTGCTTTTACTCTGCGGGGCCGCTTTGCGGCAGGCTGCAGCGATCTGGCACTCGGGGGATGGCAGAGGTTCTCTGTATTTGAATATAGGCGCCGCCGGGCTGGCGCTGCTGCTCATTCACGCTCTTTCACATGCCACGCTGCTGGCCTCCAGGGCCATCCCGTTCGCCCTGGTTCCCCTGGGCCTGATCGCCGTCGGAAGCAAGGAGCGCAGCGTGGAAGAAGCTGTACGCAAGCCGGTGAACGCTCGCCGCACTGCGCTGGCGGGCCTGGCGCTGGTCGGGCTGGCCGGCTGCGGACTGGTCACCAGCGGATCCAGCCCGGCAGCCGTATGGTATTCCAATCTTGGCGCCATCCGCGCCGCGCAGGTCGAGCTGGACGGTTACCCGCGCCAGACCTGGGATACAGGCGATGACGTGGTCCGGCTGCAGCCAGCGGCAGCGGTTTTCAGAAAGGCGCTGCAGTATGACCCTCGAAACCGGACTGCTCATGACGGGCTGGGCCGGCTGGCGTTGAAGCAGCTCGATTTCGATGCAGCCGTCATCCATTTTAAGACTGCCCACGATGTGGATCCGGGGCACCGGGGGATCACGAAAAACCTCGCTTACAGTTATTTGTGGAGCGGTGACACTGCACACTGGCCTGCGCTGATAGCTGACCTGCCCGAGATACCGACAGAACTGCAGGCATACATCCACTGGTGGAAGCATATGAGCCGCGATGACCTGTCCGAGCTGGCTGCGCGCGGTGCCGATATTCTCTCCACGCAGTATGCAGGTGATCAGGGATAGCCCCTGCAGAGCCGCCGTGGAGCAGTGAGAAGAACCCGTTTGCGTTTCTTGACTCACCCGTTTCCATTCGATACAATGACTAGAAATTGTGGGGCGGCTTAATCATTAAAGTGTGCATGGAATACGCGCCTTAACAGGGGGGTTCAATCAGAATCGGCAGTCGGGCACAGCTCCGCTGCCGGTTGAGTGGGGATAAGCATACTGATCATTTCTTCGCGCTGAAGAACCAACCCTTCAGCCAGCAGTGGGGATAAGTTACCCGGCTCTACTGGATAGAGCAGGCGGGGCTGGTATGGAAGAATCACCTGTGTATGAGAAGATCAACCGGCATAACCTTCCGGACGCCAGGCGTATCAGGACGTGACCATATGGTGAACGGCAGGTTAGCTGCCTTTTTTCTTGTTGTGCGCAGCAATGCTCCTGGGGGAGCAGTCTGAATGAGGCTTGGTTTGATTCTTTTGAAGAGAAAATCGATCCGTTTCGGCGGTGTAACCCTTTTTCTGCTGGTTTACTGCCTGAGCCTGTTTTCTGTTCCGGCAGTGAACCCTGCGGCCGCGCAGTCAACGGATGAAATCTGGTCTACCCCTCAGAATATCTCGCGCTCGGGCGCGGCTTCCAATCCGCTGGCAGTAAAAGATTCGAACGGCACCGTGCATATCATCTGGCAGGACCTGGTTGCCGGTAACACCTACGCCTATGGAGACGGGGTGCAGTGGAGCGAACCGGTCCCGGTCGATCTGCCGTTCGATATTTACGTTCCCACCCTGGTGCCCCATCCGGCAGGTTATATCTTCGCCTTCTGGCGTGATGACGAAAATAACCTCTACACTTCCCACGTTGAAGCCAGCTTTTTCGCGAACCCGAATGCCTGGACGACGCCGCTGCTGCTTGGGTCGCCGGTGCTCAACCTCCACGCTGTCGCCGACGCAGATGGACAGATCCACCTGGGTTATGTGCAGTCGACGGCTGCCGACGGTTCTCCGGCCGGCGTATATTACCGCCGCATGGAGACAGACCGGCGCTCGTGGGTCGCTCCGGTGATCCTTTACCAGTCGCCCTACTTCCGCTCTCTGACGCCCGAAACGGCCAATGTACGTGTGGCCGCCGGAACTTTTCAGGAGCAGAAACGGATTTACGTCGTCTGGGACAACCGCCCCCGGGAGCGCGTTTATTTCTCTATGTCGGCAGACAACGGGGCGAACTGGGAACCACCCCGGGAGGTGGCCGCCCCCGCTGAAGGGACGCTGGCGAATGGGCCATCCAACATCCGCGTGGCTGTGAACGGCGGCGAGGTGCTGCTGCTCTGGCAGTCGGATCGCAGCGGGGCGAACTGTGTGCAGTACTTTGAATTTTCGACGGATGGGGGCGTGACTTTCTCGGGACGCCAGCCCATGCTCGAAGGTTTGCCCGGCTGTCCGCAGGATACCCAGTTTATCCAGCGCGATGATGGTTCCATCCTTCTCTTCACCGCTGTTTTCCAGCAGTCTTATCTGCTGGCCTGGGAGAACGATCAATGGAGCAACCCGCAGGGCCAGCCGGAGCTTTCCGGGTTTATTGACGAGGATACATTCCGACAGGTGCAGTTCAGCTGCCGGCAGCCCATCTTTATGGCGCCGGACCGCCTGCTGGTGATCGGCTGTGACCAGGGCGGCGGAAACGATATCTGGTCGATGGACCGCCAGCTAACCGACACCAGCGCCTGGTTTACCGATGAGCCGCTGTGGCGCTCGCCGATCACCATCACCAAAGGCGTGCAGCGGATCCTCTCTCCCGCGCTGGTCGCCGATTCTCAGGGAATACTGCACGCGGTCTGGAGCCAGCCAGACCCGAACCAGTCGGGCACGCGCGGCACCGCCATCTATTACGCCCGCTTTGAGGATGGGCGCTGGACGCCGCCGGAGCCCGTGTTGAGTTCCTCCGGTGACATCTCCGAGCAGCCTGCAGCAGCGATCGACGCCAGCGGAAATCTGCTGGTTGTTTGGAGCGGCGGGCAGTCGAATGAGATTTTCTTCAGCAAGGCCAGTGCAGCCCGGGCGGCGGTCGCTTCTGCCTGGTCTCAACCGCTTTCGCTGCCCGTCCCCAAATTTGCGGCCAGCTCTCCGGATCTGGTGACCGACTCCCAGGGCCGGATCTTCGTGGTCTATGTCATCCCGCTGAACGAAGAGCGCGGCGTCTACCTGACCCGCTCGGATGACCAGGGCGAGAGCTGGACCGACCCGGTGCGGGTGTTCGATGCCGCTGCCGCAGACTGGGCGATGGTGGATCAGCCGGTGCTCACGGTCACCCAGAACGGCCACCTCCACCTGATGTGGACGCGTTATTCGCTCCCCAACGGGGTTGGATCGATGGGCCTGTTTTATGCCCGCTCGGACAACGGGGGTGAAACCTGGTCTCAGCCGGAAACCGTAGCCGATAAACCGGTCCTGTGGAGCGAGATCACCGGTTATGGTGAGGCCACCGTCCACCGGGTGTGGAAGGAGCTGAGCGGCGGGCGCACCACGCTGTGGCACGAACACTCGCTGGACAGCGGCGTCACCTGGGAGCGCATTTCTCCGACCACCATCTTTGCCGACACCATAGGTGAACCGGCGATCGCTGTCGACCCGGCGGGCACGCTGCACCTGCTGCAGTTCGGTGTGCTGGGGCCAAGCAACTACAACCTGCAGCACTGGGTCTGGAGAGATGCCAGCTGGCAGAGCGAGCAGAGCCTGAACCTGGAAAGCATCCCGCTGGCGGAGCTGGGGGACCTGGTGGCTTCCGTGGCGCCGGATGGCAGCCTGGGGGTCGCGTTCCGCGGCCTGAGCCTGACGGCCCCGGATGGCAGCCAGCAGGACAATCTCTTCTTTTCTGTTCGCCAGCTTGAACTGCCAGACGAACTGCCGACCCCGCTGCCTACGTTAACTCCAGGGCCGACCGCTGCACCCACCTCCACACCCACACCGGAGGCCACTCAGGTCGTCCTGGGCGCTCCGACCGGTTTGCCCGGTTCGGGGGTGGTCCAACCGCTGCCCACCGAGCGGCGCGACAGCGGTAATGTCTGGATGGGCGCAGTGATCGGTTTAATCACAGCCGGCGCGCTGGTCGGTCTGGTGTTTTACCGCAGTATAGCCCGGTCGAAGAACGGCCGCTGGTAATTGATCTTCAGTTTCAATCGGAAAGGAGAGGAAAGATGAAGAACAGAATTTTGAAAGGATCGGCCCTGGCGGTGATCGCTGCACTTCTGGGAGTGCGCCCCGCGTTTGCAGCCTATCTGGATCCGAATACGGGAGGCATGCTCTTTCAGCTCTTAGCCGTGCTCTTCGGGGTGATCTCCGGGTTCATCCTGTTTTTCGCCGGGCGCATCAAGATGTTCTTCTTTAAAGTCATGCGCCTGATCCGGGGCTCGAAAGCCGGTGTTGAAACTGAAGAATCGGTGAGCGACTAATACAAAGCCCATACCAGAGGGTGGGGAATGCAGACCTTAATCATCGGCCTGGATGCCTTCGATCCGCGTGTGTTTGAGCGCCTTGTGGAACAGGGGCGCATGCCAAATCTGGAGAAGTACCTGCGCGCCGGGGGGTATTCACGCTTCAGCGTGTCGAACCCTCCCCAGAGTGAGGTCTCGTGGACCAGCATTGCCACGGGATTAAACCCGGGCGGGCACGGGATGTTCGACTTTGTGCACCGCACCCCGGAGAACTACGCGCTGCAGGTTTCACTGCTTCCCACCGAGAAGAATTTTTCGGGAATCCAGTTTGTCCCCCCTTATCGAGCACGGACGATCTTCGATCAGGCGGTGCGCAAGGGGTACCCGGCCGTCTCTCTGTGGTGGCCGGCCACCTTTCCGGCGCGCCCTGAGTCGCCTGTGCACACGCTGCCCGGCCTGGGGACCCCGGACATCCAGGGACGCCTGGGTGTGGGCACGTTCTTCACCACCGATACAGGGATCGCTGCGGATGGTCGTAAGACGCCGGTTCAGATCTTGAAATCCGGCGGGAGCGGCCGCTTTTCGGCGGTTTTGAACGGCCCGGTGCGGCAGAAAAAGGACGGCCCCCAGGATACCGTGCTGGACGTGCAGCTCGAAATCCGTGATGAGAACACTGCCCGGCTGCAGGTGGGGAATCAGCTCCTGGACCTGACTCTGGGACGCTGGAGCCCGATCGTCGAGCTGTCCTTCAAGGTGGGGCTTTTCTTCAAAGTCCACGCCATCACGCGCTTCATCCTGACGCAAACCCGGCCCGACCTGCGCCTGTATGCCCTGCCGCTGCAGATCCACCCGCTGCGCCCCGTATGGCGCTATGCTTCCCCCCAATCCTTCGTGAAAGACAACTGGAATTCTGCCGGCCCCTTCCTGACCATCGGGTGGCCGCAGGACACAACGGGATTGGAAGAAGGCTATATATCGGACGAGCAGTTCCTGGATCTGTGCGATTCGATCTTCCGCACGCGTGAGAAGGTGCTGCTGCACCAGCTTGCTCGCTTCCGCGAAGGGGTGATCGCTTCGGTGTTTGACTCCCTGGACCGCATCCAGCACATGTTCCGGCGCGACCGGATGGATGTTGTCGAGAGCTGGTATGAAAAGCTGGATGCCATGGTGGGCCGGGTAGATGACTTCGTCCGCAGCCAGAAGCTGGGCAATTTACACCGCGTGGTGGTTTCGGATCACGGCTTCGCCGAGTTCGATTACAAGGTCCATCTGAACCGCTGGCTGATCGAGAAGGGCTACCTGGTTCTGAAAGGGAACGGGCACACAGCGGGTGAAGATCCCGGCCTGCAGGATGTGGACTGGGCGCGCTCCAGCGCCTATGCCATCGGCCTGAACAGCATTTACATCAACCGGGCCGGCCGTGAAGGCCAGGGGAGCGTTGCTCCCGATCAGGAACCGGCGCTGGTTGACCGCTTGTGCGCCGAACTGGCGTCCTGGGAGGGGCCGGACCGCAAACCGGTCGTGCTGCAGGTGTTCCGCCGTGAAGAAGCGCTGGACGGCCCGCTGGCTGCTTATGGCCCTGATCTGCTGGTGGGCTATGCCCCCGGTTACCGGGGCTCCGCCGAAACGGGGCTTGGTTCCTGGAAGGCGGAGAGTCTGGAGCCGAACCGCGATCACTGGGGGGCGGATCACTGCATTCACCCCCAGGCCGTGCCGGGCGTGCTGTTTTCCAGCCGCGGTTTGAAGAACTTCCCCAACCCCTCGTATCGCGATTTCCCCATGCTCACGGTTGGTGAGAAACCGGAAGCGGGCGATTCCGCTCCGCCGCCATCCATGCGCAGCAGTGAAGACGCTCAGGTCGTTGAAGAAAGGTTAAAGAGCCTTGGTTACTTCTAGTCCAAATGCTCGCCTGATGAACCGGGAGAACCTGCTCCTGGCTTTTCTGGTCGTCCTTTTTCCGGTGCACGTCTGGGCCATCGTCAACATTTTCTTTAAGGTTCCTGGCTGGATCGTGCAGATGAGTATGTGGGATGTGGCAGGCACGGCTGCTTACCCGCTGGCCTTTGCGCTGCTGGAAAGCGTGATCGTCTTTATCCCTGTGGTGATTCTGGGGCTGATCCTTCCAGCCTCGCTGCGGGGCGATAAATTCCTGCCCCTGATCACAGCTCTGGTCCTGCTGGTCTCCATTTGGGTAGGCATTCTGCACTTCAGTCTGGGTGCGCTGCAGGCGTGGGGGACGGTGGAACTGCTGCTGGGATTGGGTGCATTTTTGCTTTCTCTGGTCGTAGTTTTCGTACTGGTGGCGCGTTCTGAAAAGCTGAGTTCGGCGATCACCGCTTTTGCGAAGCGGCTGGCCGTTCTTTCTGCGCTCTACCTGCTCATTGATATTTTTGGCCTGATTGTTATTGTCGTGCGCAACTTCTAAGGAGACTCGATGAGCGACCTGACAGGCACCGGCATAACCCGCCGGGATGTACTTAAACTGCTTTCGGTCCTGCCGCTGCTGACGGTTGACTTGCCCACCCTGCAGGCCGGACGCCTGCCTGCGGCGCAGGACGAAAACCTGCCGAACTTTTTAATCCTGGTGTTCGATGCGCTCTCGGCTTTTCACCTGCCGTTTTACGGGTATGCCCGCCAGACAGCGCCAAATTTAACCCGTTTTGCGGAAAAGGCGACCGTGTTTCACCAGCACCATGCGGGCGGAAATTTCACCACCCCGGGGACATCTTCGCTGCTGACCGGTGCGCTGCCCTGGTCCACACGGGCATTTCACCTGCAGGGAACGGTTATTGAACCGTATGTCAAACGCAATATCTTCAGCGAACTGGGGAAAAAGGGCTATTATCGCACGGCTTATTCACATAACAACCTGGTCACCTCGCTGTTTTTTCAGTTTCACCAGGATATCGACGAGTTCATCCCCACGCGCGAGCTGTGCCTGCTGGATGATGAATTTGCCGACCAGCTCTTTCCTAATGATTACACCCCCGCCTTCTTGGGCGAATGGCTGACCTTCCGTGGGGGAGAGACACGGCCCAGTTCGCTATTCCTTTCCTTTGTCCACCGGTTGTACCGCTCGCTTCATAAACGCATGAAGACGCGCGACTATCGCGATCAGTTTCCGCGCGGCATTCCCGAACTGCACAACCTCTCCTTTGTCCTGGAAGATGCGACCGACTGGATCATAAATCAGGTCCAAAAAATGCCGCGCCCGTTTCTGGCATATTATCACCTGCTGCCGCCGCACGAACCTTACCTGACCCGCAAAGATTTCGTCGATATCTTCCACGATGGCTGGAAACCGGTTGAGAAGCCCGAGCATCCTTTTACCGAAGGGCACACCAATCAGTTCCTGCTGCGCAACCGGCGCGAGTATGATGAATATATTGCTTACGCCGATGCCGAATTTGGGCGCCTGTACGACGCGCTGGAGAAGAATGGCAGCCTGGAGAACACCTACCTGATCGTCACCTCGGATCACGGCGAAATGTTTGAACGGGGCGTGCGCGGCCACGTGACCCCGGTCCTTTACGAGCCAGTAATTCGCGTGCCCCTGCTGATAAAAAAGCCCGGGCAGCAGGCCCGAGAAGATGTCCACATTCCGACAAGCTGTGTCGATGTGCTGCCCACCCTGCTGCACCTTGCAGGTCTGGAGATACCGGATTGGGCCGAAGGCCAGGTGCTGCCCACTTTTGGGGCGGGTGAACCCGACAGCGAACGCAGCATTTTCGCCCTCGAGGCCAAGAAGAACCAGAAACACGCCCCGCTGACCAAGCGCACAGTGATGATGGTCAAAGACCGCTATAAGATCATGCACTTTACAGGCTATGAAAAGTACAATGATGTCTTCGAGATGTATGATCTGCAGGATGACCCGGAGGAACTGAACAACATCTTCAATTCTCATCCTGCGCTCGCATCGGAAATGAAAAGTGAGATGTTTGAAAGACTGGTTCAGGCGGACAACAACTTTTTAGGCGCCTGAGACCCCATTTTGATCAGAACACCTCCACACTGGAATCCGTGGAATTGAAGGAGCCTGGCTATGCCGTTCAATCTATCCTCACTGTTCAAGAAAAATTCTCGTCAGGAAGACGAAGAGATTATTCTGGTGTCGGGCCTGCCGCGCTCGGGGACCTCGATGATGATGCGCATGCTTGAAGCGGGAGGGAAACCGGTTGTCACCGACAACATCCGCACTGCAGACGAAAGCAACCTGAAGGGTTATTACGAGTTCGAGCGGGTGAAAAAACTGCGCGAGGGCGATACGCAGTGGTTGAAGGATGCTCGCGGAAAAGCGGTCAAGGTTGTCTCCGCACATCTCGAGTACCTGCCGGCGGATTATCGATACCGGGTGATTTTTATGCGCCGGCATATGCCTGAGATCCTGGCTTCTCAGCGGAAGATGCTCAAAAGCCGGGATGAGCCTGACGACCAGGTGAGCGATGAAAAGCTGGCCGAGCTGTTCCAGAAGCACCTGGTGCAGGTCGAAAACTGGCTGAGCCTGCAGCCGAATTTCGAAGTGATCTATGTGAGTTACAATGACGTCCTGGAGAATCCGGAAGTTAACATTCAACGGATCAATGAATTCTTAGGGGGAAAAATGGACACCGAAAAAATGCTGGGGGTCATCGAGAAGAACCTCTACCGCAACCGGCTGCCCGCAGTTGAAAAGCCAGCCTGAGCTGTAAACAGGAATACGATCACCGCCGGCGCGGGCTGGACGGATTTGCGCCGGTATGTGTAATGCTGCCGTCCGGAAGCGCAGTTGCAGGGCGCTTCCGGCGGTGCTGACCGCTTTTAGAAAAAACCAGATCCAGCGGAGTGGGCCTTGCTGGCGATGTTTTCTCAAAAATGCCAGAGTGATGGAAAGGAACTGAAAAAGGCCGTACTCCATGAGGAATCAAATGAAATCAGAAAAACAGGCAATCACCAACAGCCCTTTCGTCAAGATCAACCGGCCGCATGAACCGGCGGAAAATTTCAGTGCGCTGCCGCGCACACGCATCGAGCCGGCCCGCGGTTGGGTTTCTCTGCGGCTGAAGGAACTGTGGACACAGCGCGAACTGATTTATTACTTTATCTGGCGCGATATCACCGTGCGTTACAAGCAGACGATTATGGGCGCAGCCTGGGCAATCCTCCAGCCGCTGTTCACCATGCTCATCTTCAGCCTGTTTTTTGGGCGCCTGGCGCAGGTCCCCTCAGACAATATCCCTTACCCGATCTTTGCCTTTGCAGCCCTGGTCCCCTGGACCTTTTTCGCCAACGGGCTGACCCAGGCGTCGAACGTGCTGGTGAACAACGCAAACATGCTCAAGAAAATCTACTTTCCGCGCCTGGCCATGCCGATTGCTTCCATTCTGGCCGGGGTGGTAGATTTCGCGCTGGCGTTCCTGGTTCTGCTGGGGATGATGGCGTACTACGGCCGCTGGCCGACCGCTAATGTCATCTGGCTGCCCCTTTTCCTGCTTCTGGCCCTCGCCACTGCGCTGGGTGTGGGCTTCTGGCTCTCGGCGATGAACGCCCAGTTTCGGGATGTGCGCTATATCGTCCCCTTCCTGGTGCAGGCCTGGCTCTTTGCCACCCCGATCGCTTACCCCAGCAGCCTGCTCGATGAGCCCTGGCGCACGCTGTACGGGATCAATCCCATGGTGGGGGTGGTTGAAGGGTTTCGCTGGGCCCTCCTGGGCGCGGAAACGGAGCCGGGCCCCATGATCATCGTCTCCGCGGTGGTTTCCATCCTGCTTCTGGTCAGCGGGGCCTTCTATTTCAAACGCATGGAACGCACCTTCGCGGATGTGCTGTAGGGACTGAAATGAGCGATCTCGCCATCGATGTACACAATATCAGCAAAAAATACCATATCGGCTCCTATAAACAGAGCGATAAACTCTCCGAGCAGGTGGTCAACACCGTGCTCACACCGCTGCGCCGGGCGAAGAAGGTGCTGCGCGGCAACGCTGGAGGCGCAGCTGAACTGGACGAAACCATCTGGGCGTTGAAGGATGTCTCTTTTCAGGTGCGCCATGGAGAGGTGGTGGGCCTGATCGGCCGCAATGGGGCCGGGAAGAGCACCATCCTGAAAATCCTTTCGCGCATTACGGATCCCACCGGCGGCTACGCCGATCTGTTCGGGCGGGTTGGCTCTCTGCTGGAGGTGGGCACCGGCTTCCATCCCGAGCTCACCGGCAGGGAGAATATCTACCTGAACGGCGCAATCCTGGGCATGCACCGGCACGAAATCGAGCGCAAATTCGACGAGATCGTGGCTTTTGCCGAGATCGATCAGTTCATCGACACGCCGGTCAAGCACTATTCCAGCGGTATGTATGTGCGCCTGGCCTTCTCGGTGGCGGCCCACCTGGAACCGGAGATCCTGCTGGTAGATGAGGTGCTGGCCGTGGGCGACGTCGCGTTTCAGAAGAAGTGCCTGGGAAAGATGAACGACGTGTCTCGCCAGGGGCGCACGGTGCTGTTCGTCAGCCACAATATGGGGCTGCTGCAGTCGCTGTGTGAGAGGGGGATCATGCTCGACCAGGGACGGGTAGTGGCCGACGGCCCCATCAACCAGGTGGCGGCCCGCTACCTGCAGACTCTGGAGGAGAATGGGAAGCGGTCGCTTGCCGAGCGCCGCGACCGGGATGGCAAGGGCCAGATCCGTCTGACCGCTGTGGATATCGTCCATGCCGGCAGCCCGCAGCTCCCAACGCTGCGCAGCGGCGACCCGGCTCGCTTCATCTTCCATCTCAGCGGCTATATGCGGGGGATGTCGTGTGTGTTCGTTATCCACGACGATATGGGCACACCCCTGGTGGTCCTGAAGAGCGATGAGCCCGGGCCGGAAGACCGGGATGATGAGCAGCTGGGAGCGAAATTCATCTGTGAAATCGACGAACTCCTGCTGCGCCCCGGCCGCTACCGCATCAATGTGCTGATACGCGATGGTGGGTTTGAGCGCCAGGACTTTGTGGAGGGCGCCGCCTTTTTCGATGTTCAGCCCGGGCACCTGCGCGGCCGCCCGGTGAGCCAGCCGGAGCGCAACCGCAGCAGTGTGGTATTCCCCCACCGCTGGACACGCCCCGCCTGAAACGGCTGGACAGCCGGTTTTCTGAGTCACTGGAGAATATTTGTATGGTTTTGAAGAGAACTCTGCTCGTCGGTCTCGACGCAGCCTGTTGGGAATATCTGAATCCGCTGATCGAGGCGGGAAAAATGCCGGTGCTGCAGGGCCTGATGGAAAAGGGTTCCTGGGGCGTTATGCACACCACAATGCCCGCCTGGACGCCGGCAGCCTGGTCTTCGATCGCTACCGGCAAAAACCCGGGCAAGCACGGCGTGTACGACATGACCTGGCGCAAGCCAGGTTCCTATGAGTTTCAGCCGGTGACCTCGCAGAACCGCTCCGGCCGGCCTTTCTGGCAGCTGCTCAATGAAGCCGGGCTGCGTGTGGGCCTGGTGAATATCCCCTTCCTTTACCCCATCACGCCGCTGGATGGTTTTGCGGTGAGCGGTTTCGGGACACCGGCCTCGGCAAAGAATCTGATTTACCCGCAGGAGGCGGTCGCCGAACTGGAGCAGCGCTTCGGGCCATATGAGCCAGTGATCAGCGCCGAGCTGATCAAAAACTCAACCCCTGCAGACATTCTGCGCGTTGAAGCCGAGCACCAGGCCCGGCAGGTGGATATGGCCCTGTGGCTGGCGCAGCGCTACCCGGTGGACGTGCTGGCCATCAACCTCATGCTTCCCGATCATGCCAATCACAAGATGCCTGAGATGAGTCTTGTGGAAGAGGCGCTGTGCCGTTCGGATCGCGACCTGGGCAGGCTGCTGGACGGCTTTCAGCCGCAGCATGTGCTGCTGGTATCCGATCACGGCTCCAGCCGGCTCAAGGGTGAGTTCCTGCTGGATGCCTGGCTGCGGGACCAGGGTTACTACCAGCCCCGCCGGCGGACACCCCGGGAAGCGGCAGGGGCGCTGAACTGGGCCCTGGTGCAGTGGCTGCAGGTGAAAAAGGGCCGCAGCGGGATGCTCGAAAAGCTGACTCGCCGGGTGTTGAAAAGCTTCCTGCTGCACGCACCGTCGGCGTTCTCAAACGGTCTGTGGGCGCGGCTGGAACAGGATCTGCCCTTCGTGCGCGATTTTGTGTGGTTTACCGACGAACCGGATTTCGAACGTACACAGGTCTTCCCGGGCTCGGTCCATTCCGGGCTGCTCTATCTGAATCTTAAGGGTCGTGAACCCTCCGGTGTGGTGGACGAAGCGGAGCGCGAGCAGCTGCTGGAAGAACTGGTCACCCGCCTGGAAAGCTTGAAGGATCCGCATACCGGCGCACCTCTCTTTACAAAGGTCTACCGTGCGTCTGAACTGTATTCGGGCACCAGGACGGATTCTGCTCCCGACCTGATCATCGACAGCTTCAGCTCGGCCTGGAACATCCGCCTGAGCAGCTACACGCCGGTGCCGGAGAAGATGGAGCACCGCTACTTTGTCAGCAGCCGGGTTGATTACGGGTGGCACAGCCGGGATGGAATTTTTGTGTTCGCCGGTGAGAATATTGAAGCCGGCCAGGACGAGGGAAGCGCGCACGTCACCGATATCCCGGCCACGCTGCTCTATCTGTGCGGCGTACCTGTGCCTGAAGATTACGATGGCCGGGTGATGCTGGATGTGATCCGGCAGGACTATCGTGAAGCCCACCCTGTCCAGCACCAGCCGGGAGAGACCGGTGAGACGGCTTCTTACGACAGCTTCTACACCCCGCAGGAGAAAGAAGAACTGGCAAACCACCTGCGGGCCCTGGGTTACTTCTAAGTAAACCCGGTATTCCCTTATTAATGCGGAGGGTTGGTTGGATACACTGCCCCGGATTTTTATTGGTGGAGTAGGACGCAGCGGTACGACTATCCTGTATGACGCCATGCGCACCCATGAGCAGGTGTATGCTCTTCCGAAGGAAATGCGCCTGCTGCTCGATCCGGATGGGCTGATTAACCTGGTCGATGCACTTACTTATCGCTACTCCGTGATCCAGGCGCGAGAAGCCAAGTACCGCTTTGAACGCCTGATGAAGGTATATTTCACGACCCCCGATCAGGCTCCTTACAGGTCGTATGATTTCCCGGCCTGGCTGGGCGGTGATTATTACTGGAACCGGCTGGATGAATTCCTCGCCGCCCTGGTGGATGCAAAATACGAAGCCCGGTTGAATGAAATTGTCTATGAACGGCCCGAAGGATGGGTCAGCAGTTTTTTCAAAAACCTGAAAAACCCGGGCTACCGCGAGAAGACGGCCTTCCTCGAGCGCAAGTACGTAGAGGTCATTAAGTATTTCCCCGACCGGCAGGAACTGATCGCGCTAGCGCGGCAGTTTATTGACGACCTTTTCCTGCATGCCGCGCGCCAGCACGGTAAACAGACCTGGTGCGAAAAGACGCCGCACAACCACCTCAACCTGGATTTTCTGTGGGAGCTGTTCCCGGAAAGCGCCGTGATCCTGATTAAACGTGACCCGCGCGGCGTGGCGCTCTCTCTGCTAAAACAGCACTGGGCCCCGCACGATCTCGAGGAGGTGTGTCTGTATTTGCGCAATGTTTACCAGCGCTGGTTCGATGTGCGCTCCCGCGTCGACGTGGAGCGGCGCTGTTTTATCGAAATCAAGCTGGAAGATCTGGCCGAAGCGCAGGAAGATGTGCTACAGCAGGTCATGTCCCGGCTGGGGCTCTCGCCGGTCTTCATCAATCCGCCGCAGATAAAACCGGAGAGGGTCAATTACTGGCGGCAGGAAATGGCCCCGTCGGATATCCAGCTGGTCAACCGGCTGCTCGGCCCGTATATCGAGCGGATGGGCTATACCGTGTAGCCTGTCAGAGCGCTGAAGCGGCCAGGCCCTGAGCGAAAAACCGTGGATCAAAAACTCAAGATCGCATACGCCATTCAAAACGTTGGGGGGATCGACTTCACGCGCGATGTGGGCGATGTGGTGCCGGTGAAACAATCCCTGCGCGGGCTGGCACGGGCCGGCCACCAGGTCGACTGTTTCCGGCTGGAAGGCCGCACGGTTGCGCGCTACGGCGATGTCTTTCGCCCGGAAGAAAAGACGGCGGTCCCTACGGGCCTGGCTGGCTCCGCACCGTTCAAGCTGCTGGAGAGCGGCGTGCGGCGGCTGCAGCGCGAACTGCGCCTGCCCTACTTCGCTTTATTCGATTCTTACCGCTTCTACCAGGCCTGCCTAAACATCCTGCCTGCTTATGACCTGTGCCACGAGCACAACGGCCTGTTAAGCACCGGCGCGGCCCGGGCATGCGCTCGCACCCGCACGCCGTACGTGCTTACCTTCAGTGCGGATCCCATCCTGGAAGCGGAGCTGACCGGCGCGCCGCTGACCGGCCTTCACCTGCAGGCCGCACGCCGGGCGGCGCACTTCACCTACCAGATGGCCGACCGCATCCTGTGCGTCTCGAAGCCTGCCCGCCAGCACCTGATTGACCACTGGGGAGTTCAGGCGGAGAAAATTGTGGTGATGCCTAACGGCGTCGATACCGCCCTGTTTGCCGCCTCTTACGACCCGCAGAAACCGCGCCAGGAGCTCGCATTGGGGGAGAGCCCGGTGGTGACTTTTGTGGGCGGCTTTCAGCCCTGGCATGGGATCGAACTGCTGGTGGAGGCCTTCGCCCGCGTGCTGCAGCAGCTGCCGCAGGCGAAGCTGCTGCTGGTGGGAGATGGCCCGGCCCGGGAGGGGATTGAGCGTAAAACCGCCGCGCTGGGGATCGAGCCTGCGGTGGTGATCACCGGCTTTGTCCCCCAGCAGCGCGTCCCCGAGTACCTCGCTGCGGCAGATGTGGCGGTGATCCCCTATCCCCGGCTGCCGCAGGAACTGTGGTTTTCGCCGCTCAAGCTGTATGAGTATATGGCGGCCGGGAAGGCCGTCGCTGCCTCCCGTTCGGGGCAGATTGCGGAAGTGATACGGCACGAAGAAAACGGGCTGCTGTTTGAACCCGGCAGCGTGGATGAGATGGCTGCCGCAGTGACCCGCCTGCTGCAGTCCCCTGACCTGAGGCGCCTGCTGGGTGAGAGCGCCCGCCGCCAGGCTGTGGAGCAGCACTCCTGGGACCAGTATATCCGCCGTCTGGAAGGGATTTATGAGGCGGCCATCCAGCATGCCTGCAAGCACCCGCTGAAAGAGAAATCGCTCGCGGCTTTACGGAATGAGCGTTAGGATGAAGATAAAAGTTTTCTCGATATTCCTGCTCCTGTTCACACTCCTGTTCGGATCGATTGGGGTCCGTACCGGGAACGTACAGGCACAGGGGCAGTGGTTCGGCCCTTACCGGCTTTCGAATCCAACCGGCCTGGTGGGGGGCGGCGCGGCCATGGCCGTTGACCCTTATGGGATCGTCCACGCCTTCTGGGTAGAAGCCGACCTCCAGGATAACAACCGCCTGGCGATCCATTATGCTCGCTTCGATGGTGAGACCTGGTCGCCTTCAAACGACATCTATGTCGCCCCGCGCGGCATCCTGCTGCCTTTTGTTTCGGTTTTTGCAGACCAGAACGGGATGCTCCATCTGGTCTGGGTTCAGGGGAACCGCGGTCCGGTGCTGTATTCCTCTGCTCCGGCCAGCGATGCCCTCTCCGCGCAGTCCTGGTCGACGCCGGTATCGCTCGAAATGCCCGGCTTCTGGGCGCGCATGATTGTCGACCAGAACGGCGTCTACCACGTGCTCTTTTCGGATTATTATGGGCCGGAACCCGGTATTTATTATTCTAAGTCCACCGACGGCGGCATTATCTGGTCCACCCCGGTCTGGCTCGACCCGGACATTCCCGACGGTTACGCCCCCCAGACCATGCAGTTTGCGATGGATGAAGTCGGCGGGCTGCACGCCGTCTGGCATTATGTTGACAATGGATCGACCGGAGGGCTGGGCACCTGGGTGCGCTACGCACACTCCCTCGACGGCGGAGAGAGCTGGTCTTCTCCCTTCACGATTGATATCGCCGACGAGCGTATCGACGAACTGCGCCTGCCCTATCCCAACCTGGTGATTCAGGGGGAGACCATCCATGTCATCTACGCCGGCGACAGCGATACGCACCGCGAACACCGCATCTCGAACGATCGCGGCCGTACCTGGGGACCGCCTTCCCAGATTTTTGGCGATCTGCTGGGGCAGGCACTGGGCGACGACCTGGCGCTGGATTCGCTGAACCGCATCCATTTTATGGGCCAGCTGCGCTATCCCCACGGGCTGTATCACGCCACCTGGGAGAACGGTTTCTGGTCGGTGCCCTCGCTGGTTTACCTGATCGCCCAGAGCTCCGCAGATTCGATCGAAGACCGCATCCACGTACACAACGTGCGCATGGTGATCCGTGCCGGGAATCAGATCGTGGTCACTTTTACGAACTCGCCCACAGATCCGCACCTTGCCCTGTATTCCATGTACTATACGGTCGACGATGCTCCCCTGGAGACTCCATTCCCAACGCCCTCTCCGGCGCCTCCGCCGACAGAAACGCCGCCGCCCGAGGTTGTGGTGCCCACCGTTACCCCCAATCCCCTGCTTGCCCAGGGGAGCGATAATCTGCGTGCAGCGAGCACCACGCCCTCATCGGCCGGGCTGCTGGCCGCCGGTGTGATCCCCAGTCTGTTCCTCCTTTTGGGGATTGTGGCATATCATTATTTGAAAAAACGCGGGGGGTGAGGGCACCGTGCTGCCTGGAAAATTGAGCTCATTCACTGCAGGGGTATTCTGTATGGTTGGAGGTTTTTATGCTGCCTGGTTTTACCAGGGTGAGAAATTTTTCCCGCAGGCTGGATAACGGAATAAAACTCAAACTCTGGCAGCTGCGCCGGGCAACTTCCGAAATTACACCCGTTTTTCTCGTCGGCTGCGGGCGGTCAGGGACCTCTATGGTGGTGTGGCAGCTGGAAAGGCTGTGGCAGGTGACCCTGTACAACGAGGATCACCCGCTGGCTTTCGATAACTGGCGCCTGCGCGATCTTGATACGATTGAGCGGCTGGTCCGGGAGAGCCCCTCCCCGCTGATTGTCTTTAAGCCGATTTTGAACACACACCAGAGCTGCCAGTTCCTGGAGCGTTTCCCCAACGGGCGCGTGATCTTCGCCTTCCGCCATTATAAAGATGTGATTCCTTCCTCGATTAAAAAGTTTGGCGCTGACAGCCGCATCCGACATGTGGACGACTGGATGCGCACGGATTTTGCGGAGTTTGCCAGCGCGCCGCCTCCGGCAAAAACGAAGGAGGCCATCCGTTCACTCTATAACCCCCCGCTGAACCCAGAAACCGGGGAAGCACTGTACTGGCTGTTTTACAACCGCTTATACTTCGACCTGGGTCTGGATGCTGACCCGCGCGTCTACCTGCAGCAGTACGAAGCCACGGTGATCGAGCCGGTAGAGCAGCTGCGCAGGCTGTGTGCCTTTCTGGAAATACCCTTTCAGCCCTGGATGGTGCAGGGAATTTTCAGGAGCAGCGTCAAACGCGACCGTGAACTGCCCATCGATCCGCAGGTGCGGGCGGCCTGTGATGTCCTGTATGAACGCCTCTGTGAGGCTGCTGAAATCTGCCGGTAAAGGCATTTTTTACTCACAACCGGAGAAAAATTAATAACCTTGCAGATCTCATCGTAAGCTAAAGGCCTTTCCTTACAGTTTCGAAATCTTCTCTTAACCAGAGTCACCTTGAAGCGCCATTTCCCACATGCTATAAGTCGCATGGTCTTCACGAAGCTTCATCGAGAAATGGCGCCACCGGTCAAATGGAACCGGTGAGATTTAGAAAAGGTAGATAAAGCTTACAATGAGATCCAAACTGAATACGCTGCTGACTATCATCAGTGTACTTTCAATCGTCCTGACCACCTTCAGCGTTTCCAGTGTCGTTACGGTTCAGGCTTCAGATGGTGATGGCGGAGAAATTTACCTTCCCATCACGATCCGGGAGAAGTCCCAGGGCAGCAAGCCCGGGAGCTCGTCAAACGGTGAATGGGCTATGGCTGGGGCAAATCCCCAGCGCACTTCCTGGACTTCTACAGAAATCAAAGGCAAACTGAACCCGGTCTGGTACCGGCCCTTCGAACCCTATATTCCCCAGAAAATCCAGATCATCGCAGCATACAATACTCTGTATATCTCCACCGCCAATGGGCTCTATGCATTAGACGCTGACAGCGGCCAGGAGAAATGGGTCTATCCCACCAGTATGCCGCTGGGCCATTCCCCGACGATCGCCGACGGCGTGGCCTATGTGGGCGGTTTTGATCACAAACTGCATGCCATCGATGCGTTCACAGGCCAGCGTCTGTGGACCTTCCAGGCAGGGGCCGGGTTTGATACCAACCCTCTGGTCGTCGAGGGCAAGGTCTTCGCCGGTAACCGCGACGGCAGGTTTTACGCCGTTCACGCAAACGGCCCCAACGCCGGCAGCCTGGCCTGGAGTTTCCAGACGGGAGGCCCGATCCACTTCTCGGCGGCTTACCAGGACGGCATCGTGTACTTCGCTTCCAACGACAGTCACGCCTACGCCCTGCGTGCTGACAACGGCGACCTGGTCTGGAAGTCGGACAAACTGCCCGGCCAGGGCTTTCACTCCTGGTGGCCAGTTATCTACGGCGACTGGGTCATCTTCGCCGGCAGCAACAGCTACCGCTTTAACGCAGAACCGGGGGGCACCTTCCTCCATAATCTGGACGAAGAGGGCGTGTACCCCAACCGCGAACGTGACCCGCGTGGTACGCTCGTTGGCTTCCTGGGGAAGGAACCGGGCGACTGGGTCCCTGGTACACCGACCCTGGATACCAGCCGCAGCAACAGCAAGGGCACGACCAGACCCATTACGGAGTACCTGGAAGCGAATCCGTGGAGGCGTACGGTCTTCGTGCTCAACCGGGCTACGGGCCAGGAGTACACCTCCGATTTTGACCGCGATGGAAAACCGGAATACGCGCCCTTCCTGTGGTTCGGGACGCAGGGCGCCGGGAACCGCTACCCGCCGGTCGTCGGCGGCGACGGTGTGCTCTATACGAGCAACAACTACAAGTCCGACCCGCACATCGCCGGCGGGCACCTCACCGGCTGGAAGGTGGGGTCTCCCTTCATCAGTCTGGTCAGCGCGGTCTGGAACGCTGTGGACGAGCCGATTGGCTACTCGGCCGGCGGATCTACACTCTACTGGAACCGCTGCTGTGACCGCACCGCCGGTGGGATCGATCTGAGCACCCCGTATGAATCAATCTTTGCCAGTCAGGACGTCGCCGTTGAAGCGGCAGTGGACGCTTCCGACGCTTCTACGGCCGCACGGGAGTGGAACTATTTCAGCTACGACCTGGACAGAAAGATCCCCGGCTACAACGAGCAGACCTATGCCTGGGACCCCTACCATAAGCCCTTCGGCGGCGTGTACGGCGGCCGCATCGGTTATTACGGCTTCCATGGAGACACAAACGCCCCGGTTCCTTATAACGGGAAGATCTTTATGCACCGCGGCAATGCCATCATCGCATTTGGCACTTCGAAGGGCAACCCGGTCAAGCTGCCCACCGTAAAAAAGGTCAGCGCGGATGCTTTCACACCTGCGATCGGGCAGGACGCGCTCAAAGCCACATTGACTGCCGAGGTGCAGAAGATGCTGGACGCCGGTCACCTGCAGCCGGGTTACCTCAACCACGGTCTGCTCGACCAGCAGGCCAGGCGAACCTGCGGTGATAATCTGCTCGATTATTACCACCAGCCCGGCGAAACCATCGTTACGCTCATTCAGGCCCTGCCCTACCTGTCCCCGGATATGCAGCAGAAGGTCCGGAGCTATATCCGCTCGGAGTTCGAAGCGTATCCGCCCTACCAGTACAACCACATCGGCTACCGCGATGGGGCTGCGCGCGACGATTTCCTCATGCCTCCGGATATTGACCAGTCCCGCAAAGGCTATGGACCCCAGCAGACGAATTACGAGTTCTCCGCCTGGAAGATCAACCCTTACGCCTTCTATGCGATGTGGAAGTATGCCGCTGAGTTCGGCGAGGCGCGCACCATCTTTGATCAGAGCAAAAAACAGCTCAGCGGCCTGCCGGACGAAAGCTACCTGCTCAAGAACCCCCATGTCCACAACGCCTTCATCGCCGGATACATGGGTTATCTTGAGCTGCAGAAGCTGGCTGGTTATCCGGAGTCGGCGGATGTCAGAAGCGATCTGAATTATCTGCTCAATCTGCGGGCAAAGAATTTCTCAACCGAGCTGCCGGCTGCCTACTTTGAAGAAAACAACCAATTCTACTGCCGGGCGCTGAGCGTTTCCAGAAACTTTATCTACATGGTGCCTGAGCTGGCCCAGTATCTGCGAGACCATGCGCTCGAAAAAGTGCAGTCAGCCCTGCAGGAATATGAACGGGTAGCTCCTTACTGGTTCGTTTCCAGAGCGGAAGTTGCTTACGGGGAGGGGATTGTGTCTCACCTGTACGACCGCCACTCACTCTTCCAGGCGAAAGCCTATATCATGAATGCTCCACAGTCTGAGCTTCTACGCTACCTGGATGTGCCCGCATATGCGAGGGGGGATCTCTACTACATCCAGAACGTGATCGCCGCCATTCGGGCGGGATCCTGAAATAACCGGAAGGATAAAGGGGGGCACAAGCGTGCCCCCCTTTCGCACCGGCTTCTTTTCCCCCATAAACTGTACCGAAAACCGAAACGCTGTGGGCTTCCTGGAACCGGGAGACCTTTTCAGCATTAATCACCAAACCATCTATAAACTGGCAGGGTAAATGCGTATATTATTCATCTCAGCTTTCTACCCGCCGTACGTGATCGGCGGGTGGGAGCAGCTTGTTGAAGACATAAACCGGCGGCTGCAGGAACGCGGCCATCAAACCCTGGTGCTGACCAGCGATTACGGCGTGCAGGCCGGTTCGGTTTCACCGAACGGCGTGAAGCGCCTGCTGACCCTGGAAAGCGACCTGGTAAACTACCGCCCGCTGCAGTACTTCACATCCCATGAGCGCCTGCTGCGCCGCAATCTGCAGGCGGTGCAGGAGACCATCCAATCGTTCCAGCCAGACATTGTTTTCATCCATTCCATGTGGAATCTCTCGCCCGCCGTCGCCTGGCAGGCCGAACAGGCGTGTCCGGGCCGGGTGGTTTACTATATGGCCAACCCCTGGCCTTATGCGCCCAGCACCCACGAGCAGTACTGGCGCGACCCTGCACGCTCACCGGTGCGGCGGGTGATGAAGGGCCTGCTGGCGCCGTTCGCCCTGAGGAAGATAAAAGCAGAACTGCGGCGATTTCCGCTTCGTTTTGAGCGTGTCCTGTGCGTCAGCCAGGCGATGAAAAATGACCTCGAAAAAAACGCCGGAATCCCCTCCGAACGGATGCAGGTGGTTTATAATGGCGTAGAAGTAGACCGTTTTACGCCGGCAGAAAAAGGTGCGGATGCACCTCACCGCCTTTCTCTCCTGTACGCCGGCAGCCTTGTCTCGCATAAGGGGGTCCACACCGCAGTCGAGGCAGTTCACCTTTTGAAACAGCAAAACCGGCTGGGGGAGACGACCTTAACCATCGTCGGTTCTGGTCATCCGGATTATGAAGCACATTTAAAAAATTTGACTGTCCAATACGGCCTGGAACAAAGCGTATTCTTCTGGCCGCGCGTCACACGCGAGGAGATGCCCGCCCTGCTGCAAAAGTTCAACGTGCTGGTCTTTCCGTCCATCTGGGAGGAACCGCTGGCACGCATGATGCAGGAAGCCATGGCTGCCGGCCTGGTGGTTGTGGGAACGCTGACGGGGGGCTCGCCGGAGATCCTGCAGGAAGGGGTCACCGGCCTGACCTTTTCGCCAGAGGACGCTGCCGGGCTGGCCCGGCAGCTGGACCGGCTCGCCTCAGATCCGGATCTGTTCCAGCGGTTGGCTGCGAACGGCCGTCAGATCGTGCTCGAAAAGTTCGACATCTGCCGAATGATCGACGAGATCGAGCATTATCTCGTCCAGGCAGCAGGTTGATTAACGGGGGGGCATTTCAAACGGGGGCAGCTGGCAGACTTTCGATCATGCGCATTCTTTTTATCTCAAACTTTTACCCGCCCCATTATTCCAGCGGCGGGCTGGAGCTGTCCTGTCAGGAGATGGTCGAGGGGTTGAAAGACAGGGGCCACCAGATCCGCGTGCTGACCAGCCGCGCGCTGAGCGCAGAGGTCCATCATCAGGACCCGCCCTGGGTGCAGCGCACCCTGCACCTGGAGATGGAGTTCGCCTCCTTCGTTAACGGCCTGCACTTCTTCAGCCGCCGCAAACAGCGCGAGCAGGAGAACCTGACCATTCTGCGCCGCTGTGTGGACGAGTTTCAACCCGACATCATCTTCATCTGGGGGATGTGGAATCTGCCGCGCTCCACAGCCGCGCTCGCTGAGCAGCTCCTGCCTCAGGGGGTGGTTTATTACATTGCGGATTACTGGCCGACGCTTCCCGGCCAGTATGCGCTCTACTGGCAGCAGCCGGCTAAGAGCGCTGCCACCCGCCTGCCGAAAGCTGTGCTGCGGATTATTGCCAGTGCCATCCTCAGCCGCGAGCGCCTGCCGGCGCTGCGCTTCCCGCATGTCATCTTTGTCAGCCGTTTTCTGCAGCAGGAGTATGCCCGCCTGGGGATAACGGTCGGCGAAAGCCGGGCAATCGCCGGTGCCATCGACACCACGCTCTTCCTCAAGGAGGAACCGGCACATCAAAAACGAAATGGGGGCCTTTCGCTGCTGTATGCAGGACGCTTTTCTCCTGAAAAGGGCATCGAGACGGCCATTCTGGCGATGGATGAACTGGTCAACCGTCGTGGAATCGATGATGTCTGCCTGAAGCTGGTGGGCGGCGGCGATTCGAGCTATGAAACCCGGCTCAGGGAGCAGGTCCGCTCCGCAGGTTTAGAATCTCACGTCGTCTTTCACCCGCCGGTCCCGAAGGATGCCATGCCGGACCTGTACCCCCAGGCCGACGCCGTGCTTTTCCCCTCGATCTGGCAGGAACCCTTCGGGCGGGTGGTGGTGGAAGCCATGGCATCCGGCACGGTCGTAATCGGCACAGCTACAGGCGGAGCGGCCGAGGTGCTCGTCGACGGCGAAAACGGCCTGGTGTTCCCTCCCGGAGACCATCTGCGCCTGGCGGAGCAGATCCTGAAGCTGCGCGCACAGCCGGAGCTAAGGCGCCGGCTGGTGGAAAACGGCCGCCGGACAGCTGTGGAACGCTTCGACAACCGCCGCATGGTTGCCGAGATCGAAGCCTACCTTGAGTCCCTGCTCACACCGGCCGCACCTGCTGTGGAGCTGCGCTGATGCATATTCTCTTTCTATCCTCCTGGTTCCCATATCCGGCCAACAACGGGTCCAAGATCCGCGTTTACAACCTGCTGCGCGGGCTGGCGCAGCGGCATGAGATCACCCTGGTCAGCTTCACCGACCGGCCGGGAGAACCGGTGCCCCCGCAGCTTAAGGCGCTGTGCCGCCAGGTCTACACCGTCCCCGAAAAGCCCTACAACCCGACCAGTCTGCAGGCCCTGCTGGGTCTCTTCCAGCCGAAACCGCGCGTGCTGGTCGATCGTTATGAACCCCGCATGGCGGAGATCATCCGCCGGGAGCTGGCCTCGGGCCGCTGCGACCTGGTCATTGCCTCACAGTGGTACACGGCCTCTTATCTGGAAGGGATGCAGAACGTCCCTGCCATCTTCGAGGAAATGGAAGCCGGTGTGTTCGACGAAGGACCGGCCCGGCTCAACCCCCTGCAGCGCCTGCGCCGCGCACTGATGATTGCCAAGTTCCGCACTTATTTTCGCCGCCTGATCCCCCAGTTTGCCGCCTGCACCGTGGTGTCGGAGGTGGAACGGGAGAAGGTTCGCAGCCTGGTTCCGCACTATCCCGGGTTGGAGGTGATCCCGAATGCTGTGGGAGTGGACGATTACCGGGACGTGCGGGAGGATCCACAGCCTGGTCAGTTGATCTTCACCGGCTCGTTCACTTACGCGCCGAACTATGATGCCATGCTGTGGTTTGTCCAGGACATTCTGCCGCGGGTGCGCGCTGAGTTCCCGCAGGCATCTCTTACCATCACCGGCGACCACACCGGGATGCCCTTTCCGCAGGTTGAAAATGTGCGCCTGGCGGGATTTGTCGATGATGTGCGCCCGCTGATCGCCTCATCCTGGGCGAGCATCGTCCCCATCCGGGTGGGGGGCGGCACCCGGCTGAAGATTCTGGAGGCCATGGCGCTGCGAACACCGGTGATCACCACCACCAAGGGGGCTGAAGGGCTGGATGTGCGCGCAGAGGAGCATTTGCTGGTCGCCGACAGTCCGGAAGATTTCGCAAAGGCGGTGATCCGCCTGTTGAGCGACTCCGCCCTGCGCGCACGTCTGGCGGCCAGTGGATATGAACTGGTAAAGCGCAAATACGACTGGAAGGTGGTTGTTCCCTGCTTTGTTGAACTGGCTGAGCGCACGGCTGCCGGTGCGGCCGTGCAAGATTTAGCGTTTGAAACGAAACCGGAATAACTCGTTATGGAACTTGCGACCTGGATCGGACAACTGCAGACGCGCCTGAACCGGCGCAGCAATATGCTTTACCGCCTGCCGGTCATTGGCGGGCTGTTCCTGCTCAGTGTATTTCTGGCTGTAAGGGTGAGCAGAAAGCGCCTGCCTCTGGATGACCTTGTTCGTGACCCGCTCGTGCTGATGATCCCGGCGCTGGCAGGCGTGATGCTGCTGTTGTTTCGCCCGCAGCTCGGGCTGCTGGCTTTGATCGCAGGCAGCCTGGTGGTGCCTTTCAAAATCGGCACGGGGACGGGGACATCCATCAACAGTGCGGTCCTGCTGGTTGGTGTGCTTTCCGGGCTGTGGCTGTTTCGCATGATTGCGCACGACCGGCAGATCACCATTGTTCGCTCACGGCCCATCTTACCTGTTATTGTCCTGGTCATCTCTGCCTTCGTTTCCTTCGCCATTGGCCAGCTTCCCTGGTCCTTTTTTGCCCAGCAAGCCTCCATCCCGGCCCAGCTTGGGGGCCTGGGGATGTATCTGTTTTCCGCGCTGGCGTTCCTGCTGGCCGCCAACACCATCCAGGAGATGAAATGGCTGCAGCGCATGTGCTGGCTGTTTATGGCGATTGGAGCCGTGTATCTGCTGTTCCAGTACATCCCTCCGCTGCGGAATATCGAAGTTGTGCAGGATGCGGTGACGAGAGGCAGTATGTTCTGGATCTGGCTGGCGGCCCTGCCGCTCAGCCAGGCCATATACAATGATGATCTGGATATTCGCTGGCGGCTGGCGCTGGTTGGCCTTACGGCCGCAGCTTTTGGCATCACGCTGGGGCGCTCCCTGGGCTGGACATCTGGCTGGCTGCCGGCTGCTGCGGCGGTGATGGTTATCGTGGTCGCGGGCCGCACCCGGTTGTCACTCTGGCTGACTTTGCTGATGATTCCGGTGGTCATATTTCTGGGCCTGGAAAAGATCAACAGCCTGATTTTTGTGGGCGACAACGAGTACAGCCTGATAACCCGGGTGGAGGCCTGGCGGATCGTGCTGGAGATCGTAAAAGACAACTGGGTGTTCGGTCTGGGGCCTTCGAATTATTACTGGTACACCTCGCTCTACCCGATCCTGGGTTATTTCGTCAACTTTAACTCACATAATAACTACATCGACCTGATCGCCCAGACCGGCGTGGTGGGCCTGCTCGCCTTCCTGTGGTTCGCTTTTGAAATTGGACGCCTGACCTGGAATTTACTCGACCGCGTCCCCCAGGGCTTTATGCGCGCCTACATGATCGGGGCGCTGGGTGGACTGGCAGGCATGCTTGTGGCCGGAATGTTCGGCGACTGGGTAATTCCCTTTGTTTACAACGTGGGCTATGAGGGTTTCCGTGCCAGTGTGCTGGGATGGATATTCCTGGGCAGCGTTGTGGCGCTGGAACAGATTGTCCTGCGCGAGAATCCGGCACCTTCCAGCACGCAGGTGGTGGATGCACAGATGGAAGGTAATTACGGGGATGCCGGTACAGCAGTTCCAGCCGGGGCGGAGGACGGTGCCTCGTGAAGCTCTCGATCGTGATCGTCAACTGGAATACGCGCCGCTATCTGGAAGCCTGCCTCGCTTCGATTTACCGCTATCCGCCGCGGACAGCATTTGAAGTCCTGGTAGTGGACAACCACTCCTCGGACGGCAGTGTAGAAATGGTGCAGAGCCGCTTTCCACAGGCGGTTCTGATCGCCTGCGGGCGCAACCTGGGTTTTTCTGGGGGCAATAATCTGGGCATCCGCCAGGCGCGTGGTGAGAATATCCTGCTGCTGAACCCGGATACCGAGGTGCTTCCGGGGGCGCTGGATCAACTGCTGCACTTTCTGGACAGCGAGCCGCAGGCCGGCGCAGCCGGCTCACGGCTGTTGAACAGCGACCGCACCCTGCAGCTTTCCTGTTCTCCGACGCCAACGCTCATGCGTGAGTTCGCCAGGCTCTTCCACCTGCCGGGAATCCGGCCCGATGGTTACTACGCCATGCAGGATTGGGATCTCACACAGCCGCGCAGCGTGGATGTGCTTCTGGGTGCCTGTATTCTCATCCGCAGAGGGGTGCTGGACCAGATCGGGTTGTTGGACGAGGAATACTTCATGTATTCTGAAGAGACCGATCTGTGCCTGCGTGTTCAGCGTGCAGGCTGGAAGCTTTACTGGGTGCCCCAGGCGGAGATCATCCACCACGGCGGGCAGAGCGCACGCCAGGCGCCAAAGGAAATGTTTTATCACCTGTACCGCAGCAAGGTGCTTTTCTTTCGCAAGCATTACAGCCTGCTCACTGTTTTCCTTTACAAGCTGATGCTGTTTTCCGCCAGCCTGGGGCGTTTTATGGCCGTCCCTCTTGTTGTTTTTAAAGATGCCTCCCGCCGCCAGGAATATCTGCAGCTCTGCAGCAACTACGGGTATCTGCTCTCAGCGCTGCCTCGATTGTAATAAAATGTGCATGATTATTAAAAATTGCTTATAAGAATTGTCGTAACAATATGTATTGTGAAGCGTTATATTAACTGTACAATACATCAAAACAGCAATGAGGGTAAAGAATGCTGGGGCCACATCCTCTTATAAACAATCTGCTATTTCGCTCTCACCCGGCTGCGCTTTTGAATGACCGGCAGGAGTATGTCGACATCTCAGTCGTAATTCCCCTGCTGAATGAAGAAGACAGCATCGAACCGCTGGCCGAGCAGACCATTGCGGCGCTGGAAAAGCTGGGGAAGACCTACGAGATTATTTTTATTGATGATGGCAGCACAGACAGCACCTTTGAGAAACTCCAGCGCCTGCACAAGACCTGCTCTAATGTGCGCGTGATCCGCTTCCGCCGTAACTTTGGCCAGACAGCGGCCTTTTCTGCCGGTTTCGATTTCGCCCGCGGAGCGGTCGTTATCACCATGGATGGGGATCTGCAGAACGATCCCAACGATATCGGTAAACTGCTGGAGAAAATCGATGAAGGGTATGACGTAGTCAGCGGGTGGCGTGTCAACCGCCAGGATACATTCATCACCCGCAAGCTGCCCTCACGCATCGCCAACGGGCTGATCTCGCGGGTGACCGGGGTGCGGCTGCATGATTACGGCTGCTCGCTGAAAGCCTATCGCAGCGAGGTGGTGAAGAACATCCATCTCTATGGTGAGATGCACCGCTTCATCCCGGCCCTGGCAAGCTGGATTGGGGTGCGGGTAGCCGAAGTTCCGGTGAATCACAGCGCCCGTAAGTACGGCAAGTCGAAGTACAACCTCAGCCGCACGATACGGGTGATCCTCGATCTGTTTACCGTGAAGTTCCTGCTCGATTACGCCACCCGTCCCAT